>Ga0302196_10000082_pt1 | contig 91495 bp, 80 predicted proteins | sample II_Bog_N1_3_FD_198794 | JGI IMG/M metagenome (GOLD analysis project Ga0302196, IMG submission 198794) | Peat permafrost microbial communities from Stordalen Mire near Abisko, Sweden - II_Bog_N1_3 | ecosystem: Environmental > Terrestrial > Soil > Wetlands > Peat | place: Sweden: Abisko... | reverse complement strand
CGCCGCCCGCTCCCTCGATGTGGACGTGCTTCTTCGAGCGCACGATGCGGATGGTCGCCTTCTGGCCCACGAAGGAGACGTCGCTCTCGAGTGTCTCCCCGTCGTCCTTGTAGGACTCACGGCCGAGCGGCTTGTCGCCGCGGTAGGTCACGAGCTCGCCGGCGCGCACCTTGATCACGGGGGCCTCCTTCACGGGGACGGATGTGGGCGCGGCCGCCGCCACCTTCGGCGCGGCCGGCGGCGGCGCCGGCGAGCTGCAGGCGACGAGGGACGACAAGACGAGGGAAATACCTAGGCCGACTCGGCTGCTTCCGTTCATGGGCGCCACCGGGATAGCACGCCGCTCGTTCGCGATGACAAGTTGGCGTGGCCTCTGGCTCTGGCCGACAAGGTGGCGCGTCTTGGCCCTCGAGGCGGGCGCGCCCTGCCACCTTTTCGCGCTCTTCGCGCCTTTCGCGGGCTGGCACAGCCTTCGCTCTTGGTGAGCTCGGAGGGTGTTCATCATGGCGCGCATGTTCGAGCGACGCTGCGGGCGGGTGGGACTCGCGCTGACGGCAGTTACCTTGTTCGTGGCTTCCCGCGCGGTTGCGGCCGGAGCCATCGCGATGTCGGGTGGGCCGGAGGCGGTGGCCCTCGCGTCGCCGCGCCACGCGCCCTCGCCCGAGGTCCCGTTCCATACGACGAGCGCGCGGGCCATCCTCGCGCGCTACGGCGCCGCGGAGGGCGCGCCGCGCGAAGGGACGGCGGCCCCGTTCGCCGACCTCGCGGCAGCACCCGCCTGCGACGGGCTTCGCGTCTCCGTCATCGCCTCGTCGGCCGACCCGGACTGGTCGATGGCCGCGCTCGTCGCCGACGATGCGGCCGGAGGCGTGCTGCGGCGCCGGGGCGGTGGCGTGGGCGATCGGCTCGTCGAGTACGTGGGCACCGACCGCGTGTGGCTGAGCAAGCAGGGCGAGCTCTGCCAGGCGCGCCTCTTCGATGGCGCGCGCGCGTCCCGGAAGCCGCCGACCCCGCGCCCGCAACCGACCCCGCCCGTGCGCCTCGCGGCCGACCCGCGGGTCGCCGCGGGCATCGTCCGCAAGGGGCCCGGCGCGTTCGACGTCGACAGGGGAGTGATCGAGCGCCTGCGCCAGGACCCTTCGCAGCTCATGTCCTTCGGGCAGCTCGTGCCCGAGCACAACGCTTCGGGGACCACCCTGGGCATGCGCCTCGGCGCGCTCCAGCCAGGCACGCTGCCGACGCTGCTGGGCCTCGAGAGCGGCGACCGCCTCGAGGCCATCAACGGCTACAGCGTCTCGGACCCCGAGAAGCTCCTCGAGCTCTACGCGCGGCTCAGCAGCGCGAGCCGCGTGGTCATCGACGTCGTCCGCGGAGGGCACGCCCAGTCGATCGAGTACTCGATCCGCTGAGCCTCAGGGGTGTCGTCCGATCCCCGTGTCGGACGATCGACCCGAGGCCGTCTGGGCGATGCGCTGCTCGAGCCATGCGCGGTGCCTGCGCTCGTCTGCGAGGTTACGCTCGAGGATCTCGCGGACGTGGCTCGGAAGGCCGTGCTCGTTCGTGGCCTTCTCGTAGACGCGATTTGTCATATCCTCGTTGCTCTTCATGGCCTCGAGCACGGCCCGCTCTCCGAGGAGGCCCGCGATGACGACCTTGCCCTTGGTGAGCACCTGCTTGACGTCAGCCTTCGCGGCGGCCTTCGCGCCCAGCATCTCGACGATGGACGTGAGGTCGGTCACGTGGCGGCGATGATCGCCCATGAACTGCCCAAGCTGCGACTTGTCCTCCGGGTCACTCAGCCGGGCGATCGCGGCCGCGTACGCCTCGATCGCGTCGAAATCGAGCTCGATGAGGTCATTGAGCTGACGGATGATCTTCTGGTCGCTGGTCACTGAGGTTGCCATGAGACTTCCTTCCTTGCTGTGCCCGTCGGCGCGCCCCCCTGCCGGCGTGCCGATCTCTCGCCTTGGCCGCTCTCTCCCCTGGGCAAGCGAATCACGTGCCTGGCCGGCGCTCGTCGCAGCGTTCGTCGCCGGGTGCACGGCGCCCCCGGCGTCGACCACGCCCGCCTCACCGGTTGGCTCGTCCGTGACGGCGGGAGGCAAGGGCACGCTCCCGTCGCCCTCGGCCGCGATTCCGGGCGATCCGCCCGTGGATGGCAGCTCGCGTGCAGCCTCCGCCGCCCCGGACGCCGCGGGCGCGGACGCGGCTGCCGCGGACGACGCCGCGGGCGCGGCCGCAGACGCGACGGCGGGTCTTCGAAGCAGGTTCGAGCGGGACCCCAAGGCCGCCGCGACGGCGCTCGATCTGTTCGCGCGCACCGGGGACGTGGCGACGCTGCTCGCCGAGCAAGACATGGACGGCGGGTGGCGCGGCAAGCTCCACCTGGTCCCAGAGCTCCCGGTCGGCCGCTACGAGCCGCACCTCGAGTGGCTGCGCGCCGCTGCGCTGGACTACGACGCCTTCTTCGCCTCCCTGAACGCGCCCGCAGGGGGCGCCGACGCGAGGCCCGTGCCCTACCGCTGGCGGGGCATCGAGCTGCGCTTCTTTCGCTCGGTGGGCGGCCACAGGCCGTCGGCGTTCGCGGAGGGCTGGAGCATCGCGTACAACGTGGAGGGGTCGCTCAACCTCGACGCGAACGCGGTGCGCGAGCTCTTCTTTCACGAGATCTTCCACCTGAACGACGCCGCCCACGGGGACTGGTCGGTCGGGGCGCTGGGCGCGCTCTACGAGGGCCTCGTCGCGCGCTGCGGCACGCGCGTCGACTGCCTGACCCCCTTCGCGCCGACGAGCACGCGCGTCCGCAACGGCACCTACTACGCGTTCCAGCCGAACAACGGCATGAGCGTCCGCGAGTACGCCGCCGAGCTCTCGGTCCGCTACTACCGCGAGCAGCGCGACGCAGGGAGCGGGGCGACGATCCGGCACCCCTTCAAGTGCGGCCCCGCCGAGAACGGCCGCGCGTGGAAGCTCATCGTGGACGAGTTCTTCGCCGGCAGGGACCGCACGCCGGCCTGCACGTAAGGCTCGCTCAGGCGCGGGCCTCGAGCGCGCGGACGAGGTCGTCGAAGCGATCGATGCTCTCCAGGATCCAGTAGCGGCCCCGCCAGGGCGACGACGGCAGGATGCGCACGAGCACGCGATCGCCGACGAGGAAGCGCCGGACCCGTACGCCCCGCACGTCCTTCCACGCGAACGCGTGTGCGCGTCCGTACCTGTGGAACGAGATCCCGTCGGCCGTGAGCTCCACCCTGGACGGGAAGTGGAGCGTGACCGCTCCCCACGCGAGCACGAGCGGCGCACCGACGGCGAACGCGCGCGCGAAGGCGCTCTCCGGGCGAAGAAGGACGAGCCCGAAGAGGACGAGGGCGGGCACGACGTCCTGAAGCACGATGGACAGCACGAAGCGCGCCTGCGAGTAGGCGTGCACCGCGGGGAGCGCCGGGGCCACGGCCCTGGAAGAGCCCGTCATCGCCCGTCAGCCTCCGAGGAGCTTGGCGATCTTCTCCACGTCCGCGTCGATGCCGATGCCCGTCAGGAACGACAGCGTCCGGACGAGCGGCTTTCCGCGGGCGTCGTCCACCTCGGTCGTCGAGACGACGAGGTCGTAGCCGCTGACCTTGCTGCCCACCTCGGAGGCCTTGCACTGGTCGATCTTCACCTCGAGGCCGCGCGCGCGGAGCTTCTCCTCGAGCTTCTTGGCGACCACGGTGGACGTGGCGATGGCGGTCCCGCACGCGACGAGGATTCTCTTCATGCTGGGAGGTTAGCTCCAAAGTCGTCCGCCGTGCCGCACGCGTCCGGGTTGTGCGAGGCTCCGGGTGCGGTAGGCTCCGGTGTCGATGGCCGCGGGACGACGTGCGGCTGGCTCGGCCGCGAAGACGAACGTGCACGAGGTTCCCTCGTCGCTCATCGGCCGCGCCGCCGACGTGGTGAAGATCGCCGATCGGTTCGAGCAGGGCGCCCGCATCGTCACGGTGCTAGCCCCGGGTGGCATGGGCAAGACGCGCCTCGCCGCGCGCTTCGCGGCGCTCCACCTCGCGGAGTACAGCGCGCACGGCGCCGGAGGCGCGTGGCTCTGCGACCTCACGCTCGCCAGGGACGTGATGGCGGTGTGCTCGGCGGTGGCGTCGGCGCTCGGCGTGCCGCTCCAGGTGGGGGAGGACGAACGCGCCGTCGTGGAGGCTCTGGGTCGGGCCATCGCCCACAGGAAGCGCATCCTCCTCGTGCTCGACAACTTCGAGCAGGCCGTCTCCGTCGCGGGACGTACCGTCGCCGTCTGGGCCGCGCAGGCTCCGCACGCGCGCTTCCTCGTCACATCGCGCGCGATCCTGGGTGTTGCGGGTGAGGAGCTCTGGCCTCTCGCCCCCCTCGCCCTGCCGGAAGCGTCCACGGACCTGGCCGCCTTGCTCAACGTCGAGAGCGTCGACCTCTTCGTGCGGCGCGCGCGTGCCGTGAGGCCCGACTTCGCCCCGACGCCGGGCGACGCGGGCGCCCTGGCGGACGTCGTGCGCCTCGCCGACGGCATCCCGCTCGCCATCGAGCTCGCCGCGGCGCGAGCGTCCATCCTGTCGCTCGCGCAGATCCGCGACCGCATGGCGGCGCCGCTCGACGCCCTCATGCGCCGCGACGACGGCGGCCGACACGGCTCGATGCGACGGGCCATCGACGACTCGTACGTGCAGCTGGGCGACACGGAGCGGCGCTGCTTCGCCGCCTGCGCCGTCTTCCGCGGGGGCTTCACGCTCGAGGCTGCCGAGCGCGTGATGGGGCCCGTGCTGCCCGAGCTCGACGCGCTCTCCGCGCGCTCCCTGCTCCGCGCACGCGCGAGCGACGAGCAGGGCGGCGGCGCCGGCATGCGGCTCTCGCTCTACGAGACCATTCGCGAGTACGCCTCCGAGCGCCTGCTCGAGCTCGGACCCGAGGCGGCTACCCTCGCCGCGCGCCACTGCCGCTACTTCGCCGCCTTCGGCACGTCGCTGGCCGCCGGCGTGGCCATGACCGGAGACGCGGCGGCCAGGCGCAGGCTGGAGAGCGACCTCGAGAACCTGCTCGTTGCCCACGATCGTGCCATCGAGGAGGCTCGCCTTCGGCCGTCCGGGGACGGCGCCGGCCTCGCCATTGCGCTCGCCCTCTCGCTCGAGCCCGTCCTCGTTCCCCGGGGGCTCCCCCTCCTGCGTCTGCGGCTGCTCGACGGTGCCATCGCCGCCGCGCGCCTCCAGGAGCCTCCGATCGCGCGGGCCCTCGCGGAGGCCCTGCTGACACGCGGCCGCGCTCACCGGGACGCGGGAGACTTCGAAGCGGCGCGCCGCGATCTGGACGAGGGGCTGGCGCTCGCCCGGGCCAACGCGTTCCCCTTGCTCGAGGCGCTGGCCCACGTCCGCGCCGGGGAGCTGGTCGAGCTGAAGGGAGCCACCGGCGAAGCCCGGCGCCTCTTCGACCTCGCACTCGAGAGGCTCCGCGCGGCGCCCGTCGCGACGGACGCGCGCCGCATCGAGGCCGAAGCGCGCGCGCGCGTCGGGCATGTCCATCGCCGCGAGGGCGCCCTCGACGCCGCCGAGGCCGAGACGGACCGCGCCATCAAGGCCTACCGCGAGCTCGGTCACACCGAGGGGCTGGCCATCGTCCTCTACGAGGCCGCGGTCATCGCGTTCTTCCGCCAGCGGTACCCCGCCTCGCGCGCCTACTTCGAGGAGGGGTTCACGCTCGCGGCAGCGCACGAGGCCCGGCACGCCGAAGCGGCGCTGCGAACGGCGTTCGGGACCATGCTCCTCGAGCAAGGAGACACGGACCTCGCGCTCGAGCAGCATGTCCGCGGCGTCCAGCTGTTCCGCGAGGTCGGCAACCGCTACCGCGAAGGCAGCGCTCTCTATTACCTGGCGCGGTCCTACCTCGCGCGGCGCGCGCTGGACGAGGCGGCGAAGACGCTCGCGCTGGCGCTCGAGATCGTGCGCGCGGCCCGGGTGACCCGCTACGAGGCGCTCATCGAGGGGTGCCGGGCGACGCTGCTCGCCGACGCCGGTGACGCGGCCGGCGCGGCGGAGGCGCTGGCCGTGGCCGCGCGAGCCCTCGGCCCCTACGCGAGCGAGCCGACGCTCTCGGCGACGCTCGACATCCATGCGCTTCACGTCGCGTTCGCGGGCGCCACCGTGGACCAGCGCGCGCTCCTCCTCGCCCAGGCGCGCGAGCGCGCGGGCGGGCTCGAGTGCGACGACCCTCGTTTCGCGCTGCGCCTCCTCGAGATGCGCGCGCATCCGACCCGGTCCGCACCGCGAGAGGCGCTCGTCATCGCCGATGCGGGCGGGGCGGTCCAGCTTCCCGGCGCCAAGGCCCGCGTCGACCTGTCGCGAAGGCCGCACCTGCGCCGCATCCTCCTCGCCCTCGGCCAGCGGCGCGTGGACGCGCCGGGGGAGGTGCTCGCCGTGGACGACATCGTCCTTGCCGGCTGGCCCGGCGAGCGCATGCGAGACGCGGCCGCGGCCAACCGGGTCTACGTGGCGCTGGCGACGCTGCGCAAGCTGGGCCTCCGGGACGCGATCGTGAGCGCCGAGGGGGGGTACATGCTGAGCACGGCGCTGCCCGTGGTCCTCGAGCCCTCGCGAACGTAAGGCTACCGCTCGGCCGCCCTTGCCTCGTCGTCGCAAGTCGCGCGCGTCGTGGCACCGAGCGCCACGCGGATCGGGGCGACCCTCATGGGCGCCACGCTGAGCGCGTCGACGCCCAGGCCGACGAGGATGCGCGCCCCGCGCTCGTCGCCAGCGACCTCCCCGCAGACGGTCACTTGCTTTCCGCGCGAGTGGGCGCCCTCCACGATCTTCCGGACGAGCGCGAGCACGCGCCGGTCCAGCGTGAGCGCCGCACCTGCCCGGTCCACGCCGAGGACGAATGCGGTCAGGTCGTTCGTGCCGATGCAAACGAAGTCCGCCGCGTCGGCGATGGATCCTATGCGCTCTACGGCATCGGGAGTCTCGATCATGGCGCCGACCCGGAGCGAGCTGCCCGCGCGCTTCCGGACCGCGTGCACGTCCTCCTCGCTCCGGACGAGGGGCAAGAGGGCCCTCACGTCTGCCAGCTCGGCGGCGCGGCTCAGCGCACGGAGCTGGGTGTCGAGGATCGACCCGTGAAAGAAGAGCAAGGCGATCCCGCGCGCGGCGCGGTCCAGTTCGGGCGGGGCGAGCCAGGCCATCGGCTTGTCTCCCCCCGCATCGAAGAGGCGCGCAACGAGCGGGCCCGGCGCGGCTCGTTTCGCGAGCTCGAGCACGCCCGCCAGCTGCTCCGACTCCGAGGGCGGCGTCGTGCGGTCGGCGAAGCAGAGCTCTGTCCGCAAGAGGCCGATGCCCTCGGCCGCGCGCGGGACCGCGTCGGCCAGCGCCCCCACGTTCACGCGGACGGCGATGCCGAGGTGCGCGAGCGACACGAGGGCCCGCGCTGCTTCTTCCTCGAGCATGCGCTCGCGCGCCGAGCGCCTCGAACGCACCTGCTCGAGCAGGGTGCTCCCAGGAGCAACCCACACGCGCGCTGGGGCCTCGGTCGTGTCGACGACGACGAGCTCTCCGGTCGTGATCCCGGCGGTCACGTGGGCCGGGACGAACGCGAGCGGGATCCCACGCCCGCGGGCCAGGATGGCGGCGTGGGACGTGAAGCCCGCGGGCGCGTCCAGCTCGAGACCGGCTACGATCCCGACGACGTGCTTCGGCATGCTCGCCACGAGCGACGGCACGAGCGCGTCCGTCACCAGGATGGTGTCCTCCGTCGCCTCGAGCACGGCCGGACTCGCGCCCATGAGCGCGTCGAGCAGCCGAGCCCGCGCGTCCAGGACGAGGTCCGTCGTCATGCCGACCGTCTCGTCGCGGACCGCATCCTCCGCGCGCCCGCCTCCTCCGAGCCGGGCGAGCACGCGCGGGCGGAGATCCTCGACGATGGCGATCTCGGGCTCGAACAGCTCCGCCTCCGCGCGCGGGAGCGCGGCGACGAGCCTCCCGAGCTCGGCTTCCACGGTCGCGATGGCCGCCGCTGCCCGCGCCTGCTCCTTCGATGGGGTGTCCGCGACGCCGCCCGCGCCGTCCTCCCGGGGCTCGACCACAATAGCCTTGCCGATCGCGATCCCGTCGACACCGGCGATGCCGGTCTCGGGCACGAGATCAGCGTTGAAGCTTCCTAGGATGAGCTCGCGGATGGCTTCGGCCGCTTCGGCCGCGTTGGGTCCCGTGACCTCGAGCACGAGCTCGTCGCCCTTCATCGCGCCCAGCGAGAGCACCTCGAGGATGTTCTTCGCGTTGCCCGTGCAGGTGCCCTTGTGGATGACGACGTCGGCGTGGAGCCCCGCCGCCATGCGAACGAGCAGGTTCGCAGGACGCGCGTGCAGCGCTTCGGGAAGCACCACGGACACGTTCATGCCCGCGCCCCTTTCCATGCGTCGCTCCGTGCCTCGTGGAAGCTCATGTGCCCGGGATTGTCGCACGGCCGGCGCGCGGCGCGGTCGACGTTTCGGTCCGGCTCGACGCTACGTGACCGATGCCCACGGCAGCTCGGCGAGGATCCGTTCGGCGCGCACGATGATCTTGCCGCCGAGCGCTCCCGCTGCGGCTGCCTCGAGGGCTTCCGCGAGCTCGGCGCCACTGCCCCAGCGGTCCCCCGGCGTGTGCGCCAGCGCGATGGCGAGGACGTAGTCGAGCTGGGGATGAAGCGACGCGAGCGAGCTCGGCCGGGGCGGCATCGGCGTCGTGAGACGCGCCAGGACCTCTCCCGTGAACGCGGGCCGCCCCGTCAACGCTCGGTACGCGATGGCGCCGAGCGAGAAGAGGTCGCTCCGGTACGACACCTCCTGTCCAAGCACGTGCTCGGGCGCCATGTACGCCGGGGTTCCCATCATGCGGTCACCGGGCTGCGTATGGTCGGAGCCTGCGAGCTTGGAGATGCCGAAGTCGAGGATCTTGAAGACTCGGTCCCCTCCCGTGTCGGCCATGAACACGTTGCGCGGCTTGAGGTCGCGGTGGACGATCCCGGCCACGCGTGCGGCCTCGAGTCCCCTTCCCACGTCGCGCACCATCGCCACGACCGTCTCGAACGGCATGCGGTCATGGCGGCGAAGGTAGTCGGAGAGATCCTCGCCGCGGAGCCTCTCCATCGCGATGTACGGGAGTGACGCCGACAGATCGCCCACCTCGATGACCCTCACCACGTTCGGGACCACGAGCGAGCTCGCGATCTGGGCCTCGCGGAGGAAGCGCTGGATCGCGTCGGCGCTTCCGAGCGTCACGAGCAGCTTCACTGCGGCCGCGGCGCCGGTCTCGACGTGGACGGCGTCGTACACCTCCCCCATGCCCCCGCGCCCGATGACCTTGCCGAGGCGAAACGAGCCGATCGTCGTCTCGCTGAAGCGGCCGAGGCCCGCGAAGTCGAGCGCGCGTTCGAGCTCCTGCCGGGCCTCCTGGAGCAGACCTTCGCGGAGCGCGAGCTTCCGCGTCGCCTCGACCTGCCTGGCGATGGCGGACTCCGACGCCAGCCTTCCGGCGCGGCCGTAGATGAAGATCACGAAGAAGAGCGCCTCGATGAGCGCAGCGCCGGCTGCGCGCTGCGCCAGGGTGAACTTGTCGATCGAGACGAGCCCGGGGTCGTGGATGAAGTTTCCGCCGACCAGGACGACCAGGAGGAGATACCCCACGCTCGCCGTGACGTAGTTGAAGAGCGCCTGTCCAGACCCCTGCGCGCTGCTGCCCTTGTGGAGACCGAGGCAGAGCACGGCGACCGCAGGAGAGCAGATGCCCGCGTAGTAGGTGAACGAGAGTCCGCAGAGGTTTGCGACGAACTCGACGACGAAGGCACGCGGGGCGGAGTACGAGCCTCCCCGAAGCGAACGCCGGTACCACGCCGCCACGAGGGACACCGTCACGAGGGACACGGCGCAGATCTTCTTCGCGGTCGGGTCGCCGCCGAGGAAGAGCGCCATGCCCACGGCCCCGCACAGCGAGAGCGGGATGAGCCAGCCGAAGTAGGTCCGGTTGTCGGCGATCTGCTGTTCGTGCAGGGCGTCTCGCGCGGTCGCCAGCGCGTCCGTGGAGGCGGCTACGCTGGCGCTCGGGCCTTCGAGCCGGGCCCGGCCCGACGCTCCGGGTGGCGGCGGGGTCTGCGAACGGGAAGCGCTTCGCGCGCGTGCAGCGACCTCCGCATCGATCGGGACGGTCGCTGCCGCGGTCACGGAATCGTCGTCCACGCGGGCATTAATGTGCCACGAGGGCATGCACGCCAGCGCATCTTTAAGACCCATTAAGATGTGTCTCGTCGTTTCGCCCCGTAGGACCCCCTGCAGAGAGAACGGAGGGTTTTCATGGCGAAGCTCGTGGGACGCAAACGAACAGGAGAGCTGGGGTTTCTTCGGCAGCTGCTGCGAGGCGCCGTCCTCGATGCCCTCGCGGTGTCATGCATCGTGCCGCTGGCTGGCTGCTCGAGCAGTACCGACGGCGGAGCACCCGCCGAGGCCGACGCGGCGACCGCGATGGACTCGGCGATGCAAAGCCCGGACTCCGGAGCGGACACTGCGGTGTTCGATGCCGCCGTGACGGCGGACTCCGCGCACCCCCCGGACACCGCACCGGACACATACACGCAGGCGGAGGCGGCGACGTCCGACGGCTCCGACGACGGGGGGAGCTGCGCGCCGGTCGCGCCGAACGAGTGCGGGACCGTGTCCGTGCGCTGCCTGACGCCGGGCCTCGTCGTCGGCTACAACCAGGCCCCTCCTTGCGACCCCGCGTGCGGTAACCCGAACCCTGGCTGCGAGGTCTCGGCGGGGGACGGCGGAAGCTTCGAGATCACCTGCCTCTGCGGCGGCGGTCGCTTTCCTGCGGGGCTTGCCGTCTCCGAGCCGGCGAAGGGGGACGACCCCGTCGGGATCTTCCTCGCGCGGAGCGCGGCCCTCGAGGCGGCAGCGGTCGTGGCCTTCAAGCGGCTCGCGGGCGAGCTCGTGGCGCACGGCGCGCCGCCTCGGCTCGTGGCGCAGGCGCGGCGGGCCGCTCGGCAAGAGGGGGTTCATGCGCGGTTGCTCCGGAAGGCAGCTTCGTCGCGAGGCGCCTCCGAGTACCGGATGCGGATGGACCGCCAGCCGGCCGGGCGCTCGCTGCTCGAGCTCGCACGGGAGAACGCGGTCGAAGGGTGCGGCCGCGAGATGCTGGGCGCCGCCCTCCTGGGGTTGCAGAGCGAACGGGCGAACGACGAGACGCTTCGCCCGATCTTCCGCCGGATCGCGGCCGACGAGCTCGAGCACGCTGCGCTGGCGTGGGACGTCCAGGACTGGCTCGAGTCTCGTCTCGGCGCCGACGAGAGGGCCCTCGTCGAATCGGAGCACCGAGACTTCCTCGCCCGCTGCGGCGACGACGACGAGCGCGTCGCCCTGCCCGTTGCCTCCGCCGTCGGCTGGCCGTCGCCTGCCGAGTGGCGGGTGCTCGCCGCGTCCGTCCGTCGGGTCTCTGCTTCGCTCGCCTCCCGTCAGAGCAGAGGCCAGCGAAGCCACGCGACGGCGCGCGCCACCCAGCCCACCTGGGCCCTCGCGGTCGCATAGACCCGTCCCGCCGCGTCGGCCATCGCCGCCAGATCTGCCGCGTCCACGCGAACGCCGTGGCGCGCGCGCTCCAGCACCTGCACGCACTCGGCGACGCCCTCTACGCCGATGCGTCGCGCGAGCTCCCGCGGCTCCTCCCCAGGGGCTGCCTGCCAGCCCGCGTCGCGGAGGCCGATGAGCATCCGCTGCCACTGGTTCGAGACCCGCTGGTCAACGGTCTCGGGCCAGAGGGGCCGGGAGAGGTGCCGCAGCGTCAGGAATCGGCGGAGAGGCCTGAGCAGAAACTGGAGCGCCAGCGCGAAGGTCACCGCCGTCAGCAGCCACGCGATGGGATGGCTCGAGGTCCTCTGCACGAGCGAGGCGGGAGGGGCGACCACCGGCGTGGGCAAGGGGGCCGCGGGGCGCGTAGCTGGCACGTTCGGCGCGATCGTCGGAGCGGCATCCAGGGCCGTCGGAGCGTGCGGCGCCGTCGCTCCTGCGGCCGTTGGCGCGCGGTTCGGCTCGGTCGGGGGTGCGACCGGGGCGGGCGGCGACACGTACGAGCTGGCTACGTCGGTCTGCGCGACGGCGGACGAGCGCCCGGACGGAGGCACGGTTTGTGCGCCGGGGGCTTTTGGCTCGAGGCCGCCTGGCACGTCGTCGACCGACGGGCCTCTGGCGGTTCCAAAGGGGGAGGGGAGGGGCGTTCCTTCGCTGCAGACGACGCAGGAGGCCGGCGGCGGCGGTAGCTCCTCATCGTGGGCATGAAGCAGCGGGAAGTACTCGTGCAGCTGCTGGCGATGGATGTCCTCGGTGGCCGCTTCCGGGCAGCATGTCGCCGGCACCCCTGCACCCACCACGGCTGTGACGCCTTGCTCCTTAGCGCCGGGTGTCGAGGGCCCGCTCGCGACGTTCGTGGTCGCCGCGTACGTCACAGCGGGGGCAGCCGCCGCTCTCACCACGTGGCCTGGAAGCGTCTCCTCGTGCCAGAGCGCCGGCGCAACCCAGGCTGCCAGCGTCATGGCAGTCAGCCCGACGGCGATGCCCCACCCGGCTTGCAACACGGTGCGTACCGGTGTGCGACGAAGGACCGCGTTTGGTCGGGCCTCGGAGAGGCGCGTCGCCGCGTGACGCTGCCACAGGCCGACGCGCCTGGTCTCGCGGGCCCGGAGAAACGCGATGAAGAGCGCGACCAGACCGCTCAAGAGGACCCAGCTCGCCCCGCTCGCGAGCGTCCGACCCCCTTGGCGGTCGAGGATCGAAAGCATCCAGAGCGATGAAGGAAACCAGAACGAAGTCAGCGCCCCGCGCTCGCTGAGCGAGAGGTAGCCACACAGCAGCGCCGGACCGAAGGCCATGAGCGCGAGCGTGAGGACGCTACCGTCCGCCGTGGACTCGCGCCAGAGCGGGCCGGTGGCTGCGAACACCATGCAGAGCAACGGCATGATCACGCAGGCGCACATCCAGAGCCGGAACCGAGCGGTAGCGAGGAGCTGACCGAGAGCGGTGCCGAAGATCGCGCCGGCCGAGAGGGCGACGACCTCATCGAGCTCCGCCACCCGGGTCACGGCGGCCGCGACCAGACCGCACACGACGAGGAGCCAGTAGAGGAGAGGAGCCGTCGCAGGCAACCTCGGGTGCCGGCGCGCCTTCGTCACGAGAGAGCCTCCAGTCGGATGTGGGCACGGCCCGCCGGTCGGGCCACGAAATTGCCCTCCCGGTGCACCTCGGAGGGTGTCGTGAGCATCGTGAAGACGGCATGGTCGCGGATGCCCCGATCGCGTCGCGCTCGCTCTCGCCGGATGCGGGACCTCCGGTTGTCGGCCGAGCCCAGCGGGTACTGAAGGAGGCTCCGGTGCCGAAAGCGCGGAGCGTCCTCGAGCGGCGCCCACATATGGGGAGGAACGAGAATCCAGCGTGGGTCATCCACGCCGACGGCGGCGGCAGGGAGCCGGAAGGAGACGACCACGGCCCGCTCCCTAGTGAGCAGCGCGTCGACCGGCAGCGCCTGCTGCCAATCCAGGCGAGCGCCGAGTCGGAGCGCGGGCTCCAGGCCGCCGCTCTGCGCTGCGCCGGCGGTCAGGCGATGCCGCCATGGATCGACGTGTCCGTCCCTCGCGGCCGCGGCGACGAGCGTCACCCGGACGCCCGCTTCGGCGAGCGAGCGGCCCACGCCCAGCCAGACCGAGACGAGCGCGTCGAGCAGACGGTCGGGCGAGGTGCACGCGAGGCGCTCGTTCGAGGACGCGAGCGCAGGAAGGAACGTGTCGAGCACGAGCCGCACCGACGGCTGATCCGGGGGCACCTCGTCTGGCAGGCGCACGACGACCTGACCGGCCGTCAGGGAGCGCAGCCAGTGGATGCGCCGGACGTCGTCTCCTGGCTGGTACTCCCGCAGGCGCATCGTGCCTTCGGTGGGCAACCGCTGCTCGGCGTCGGGGGCGGCGTCGTGGCCCCCCGTACCGAGAACCTTGTGCATACCTTCGACGGGCAGAGCGCGCGGGAGGACCGTGAGCTCCGCCGGCCCCGCGTGCACGTGCGTCGAGTGGCAGAGCCCGAGGACGTCCTGCAGCCACACCTCGACGAGCTCCGCGCGGTGCTCGCCGCGCAGTGCCGGCCCCACCTCGCGCTCGAGCACCACCTCACCCCCTGCGTCGGAGGCTTCGACCGCGAACCGGCTCGTCGGCCAGCCGCGCCCCAACCGGTCCTTCGCCAGGAGGCGAAAGCCGATGGGAATGCGAGCGTTCGAGAATCGGAGCTCCTCGATCACCGGCTCGCCTTCGGTCGCGGCGCTTGGGATGAAGCGTCGCGACAGGGACGCGCGCCGCCATGGGTCTCGCCCGCCCGCCCGGAGCATGGTCCAGATGGCGACGACCTGTACGGTGCAGAGACCGAGCAGACCCACGACCGTCAGGCTGGGCCAGCTCGCGAGCGCGATGGCGGCGGCCCCGAGCCACGCCATGGCGCAGCCGGACTCCGTCAGCACGTCGATCGCCGCCAGCTTCGAGGGCTTGCCGGCCCCGTCTGCGCTGCGCCGGGCACCCATGTGCAGGCCGAGGGCGTCCCCGAGACGGATCGTCAGCGCGACGGCGGTGGCGACCCAGAGCGGCCCGATCGACATCGTGACCGCGTGATCGAGCTCGGTCGCGCTCTCCGCGCGCAATGCCGCATGCCACGCCCAGCCTGCCGGAACGAGCAGCGACAGACCACGGAAGATCTGGAGCAGCCCGCGCCCCTTCTCGGGCGACGCCATCAGCGCGCTCCCGCGAAGCGAGGATCGAGCGCGCGGAGCCTCTCCTTCACCTCGGCGCCCGGGATCCACAGTCGGTGGCGGAGCACGTCGCTGGCGACGTCCCACAGGTCCTCGATGGTGACGAACTCCCGACCCGCGAACAGGGCCCTTGCCTGCGCGGCGCGGACCCAGGCCAGCGTGGCCCGGGGGCTCACGGCGTGCGCCCCTCCAGTTCCGTGGCGCAGCCCGTTGACGTAGTCGACGGCCGCGCGCTTCACGTGCGCTGCGACGTGAACGAGAGGTACCGTCCGCTGCCAGTCGAGGAAGGTCTCTCCCGAGATGACGGGCTCGACGAACGAGAGCACGGGCTCGGGCGCCAGGTGCGTGTCCAGGATGCGCACCTCGTCGTCGGCCTTTGGATACCCGAGCTCGAGCATCACCATGAAGCGGTCGATCTGGGCGGCGGGTAGCGCGAATGTACCCTCGTGGTCGTGCGGGTTCATGGTCGCCAGCACCTGGAAGGGCTCCGCCATTTGGTGCGTCGTCCCGTCGACCGTGACGGTGCGCTCCTCCATGACCTCGAGCAGCGCGGACTGCGTCTTCGGGGTGGCCCGGTTGATCTCGTCTGCCAGGAGCAGGTGCGTGAAGACGGGGCCGGCGCGGAAGACGAACTTCTTCTCGTGGGGCTCGTAGATCGACGCGCCCGTCAGGTCCATCGGCAAGAGATCCGGCGTGAACTGGACACGGCCGAAGCGAACGCCGCACGCGGCCGCGATCGCCTTGCAGAGGAGAGTCTTGCCTACGCCCGGCGCGTCGACGAGGAGAACGTGTCCCCGCGCCGCCATGGCCGTCAACACGCGTTCGACGACTTCGCGCTTGCCGATGAGGACGCGCTCTACGGCTGACACGACGGCCACGAACTCGCTCCGGATGCGCGCGACACGGCGCCGCATCGGGTCCTGGAGCGATGCTGCGATCTGGGTGTCCGGGTCGGCGCTTCGGTAGGTGCTCTCGAGCATGGGGGTCTCCTCCGCGGACAGGTCGCTATCGTGGTGGCGTGGTAAAGCACCGATGAGCCAGCGCGCGATCCTGGCGGCTGCGCCGGGCGGCGGCTCGGGCGGGGGCCGCGGGGCCGGGGCGTCGATCGCCCAGAGGCCCGCGTACGCGAGCGCGAGCCTCTGCCGGAGCGGATCGTACGCCGAGAGGTCGAAGAGTAGATTCGCGAGAGCCGCACGAAGCTCCAACGGGACCAGAGCGGCCAGCTCTTCCGGCGTCGCGACGGCCTCGTCGCACGCGAGGAGCGGCGGGCGCCCGAGCCTCGCGAGCTCCTCGTTCGCGCGCCGCATCTCGGCCGGCGTCGCGGGCTCGCCCGCGAAGAGGACGGTCGCCACGATGCGGCCTACCTCGCGGACATCCGACGTCGACACCGGGCGGGGCGTGGCGAGCGCCGCGTGGGTCGGTTCTAGGACCATGTGTCATGCCCCATGGCGGTGGATGAGGAACGCCCCGTCTGGCCGCCGCATTCCGAGCTCTTCCACAGCTCCTAGTCACAGCACTGATGAGCTTGGACAGGAGGCGATTGGCGAGTTGGCCAACGGGCCGTTTCCCGTCCCCACCGGATTTGTAAACGAGTGTTAGTGCGCTTGACCGGCAAGCTGAAGCGGCCTTTTCATCAAGATGGGGTTGGGCGGACGGAGCGGGTGTCTGGGCGGAGGAGCGGCGGCGTGACTGCGTGCATTTCCTTCAAGTATCGCGTGCGCTCCGGACACCAGGGCGATGCGAAGCCCGTGCGCGAGATCTTTCTTGCTGCCCTCCGCGAACATGGCTTTGCCGACACCGAAGCCAACATCAACTCTGAGATCGCAACCTTCGGCGCGCGCACGGATCCCCTCCGCGACGACTTCGTCGTGGTCAGCGCGAGCAAAGTCTGCGGATTTCTCATTCTCCGTCCGACGACACAGCCAGGATGTGCGGAGCTGATGAAAGTGTTCGTCGCACGCAGCCACAGAGGGCGTGGGGTCGGCAGCATGCTCATCCAGCGGTGCGTCGAGACGGCGAAGGCGCGAGGCTTCCGTGAGCTGATGCTGGAGACGCACACGGCCTTCCGGGCAGCCCGCGCTCACTACGAGAAGCACGGCTGGACGCTCATGCCCCATTGGTCGGGGGACGAATCCACCACGCGCGTCTACACGATGAGGTTCTGAGGTTTCCTCTACGCTCCGGCGGGTGGATGCCCGCCGCGCTCGAGGACCGGTTCGACCGGGACGCCGCACCGTTCTCGCGCTGCTCTTCGCGGGCGCGGTCCTGGTGGTTGCGCTGGTCGTGTGGAGATCGCGCGTGGATCATCCGGTCGCCGCCAGCGACGGAGCGCGCGCTCGCGAGCGGGACCGCGACGTCGACGTGTTCGACGTAGGCGCAGAGGCCCGTCAGATGGCCGCGGGCTTCAAGCGCGGCAAGCCCCACAAGCAGATCTACTACCAGGGCCCGGGGGGGACCGCCCACCTGCACCTCATCATGCCGGGCCAGACCATTCCCCTGCACATCCACGAGCGCAGCGAGGAGGCGACGGTGCCGGTGATGCGCCGCCCCGTCGTGACGCAGCGCTTCGCCTCGGGCGGAGCCATCGAGACGAAGAAGGCACAATACGACGAGGGAACCCTCATCGTGTCTCCCCGGAACTGCGCGCACGAGTGGGTCAATCCGTTCCCCGACCAGTTCCACGCGAGCCTCGTATTCACGCTCGGGCAGACCTTCACTGGCAACTTGTTCGTGAGCCCCGACGACGTTCGGATCGGGACGTCCGCGCCTGCCGTGATCCTCGACCCCTTCGCCCCGTTCGAGGAGTTCAGCAAGAGCAGCGAGCGCCAGCGACGGATCGACGTTCCCGTCGCGCAAGGCTCGCTCGCCGCCGTCTTCGTCAAGGACTCCTACTCGGTCGAGCCGCTCGCTGGCGACGTGGCCCTGGTCTACGTCGTCCGAGGAAACGCTAGAGTCGTGGGGACTCCGAGCCCGATTCGCGTGGTTCCGGGCGTGCTGGTCGTCTTGCGGCACGCACCCGGCGCCCGGGTCGTCGCCGACACGGAGGGCCCCGTCGCCTTCTACCTCGTCGGAATCCCGCGACGCGCCGCCCAGGCGGAAGGGGGTCCGAGGTGAATCCCTCGCGCCTTTGAGCTCAGTCGGTCGGCGATGCGACGGCAGCAGCAGCTTCGGTGGCCGCAGCTGCTTTCGATGCGGCAATCTCCGTTCTGTATTGCGTGCGGATGTCGTTGCGGACCCAGAACCACACTAGCCCGTAGCCCGCAGCGGCGAGCACGCCGGGCCAGAACATCGGGGTGCCGGGTCGAAAGAGCTGCAGGACGATCCAGGGAACGACGTGGCTGCCGAGCGCGATGCCCGACCACTGTTCGTAGTGAGCGGCCTCGCCCCCCAGGCCCTCAGGACGAAAGCCTCCCGCACGCGCAAGCTCGGTCGTGAGCGGCGCAAGGCTCGTCCCGATCCAGAGAATCAGGGCGAGAATGACGACCGCGTTTAGGAGCCCGCGCACCATGTTCCCGCGCGACGCGGCTACCCCCCAGAGCAGATAGAAGGGCAAGGCTGCCAGATCGCCGAAGGGAAGCATCCGATTGCCAGGGAGCACCGTCGCGAGGAGCAGCGCGATCGGGATGGCGAGGAGCGCGACCGCCATGTTGGCCGGATGGCCGATAACGACCGCAGCATCGAGGCCTATGAGGACGTCACGCCCTGGAAAGCGCTTCTGGAGGTACTCGCGCGCACCCTCGGAAATGGGAATGAGGCCCTCCATCAGGATCGCGACGACCTTGGGGAGGACGACGAGCACCGCGGACATCGTCACGGCCAAGGTCAGCATCTGCTTCAGCCACTCGCCGTAGCGGCCCCCTCGCCAGAGCGGGATGCCGCCGAGCGCGCCCAGGATGAGACCCAGGATCGCACCCATCAGGATCGGCTCGCCGAGCAGACCGAGTCTCTTGCGGATCGAGGTGGGGTCCGCCTTCCAGCTGCGGAGGCCCGGGATCTTTTGTTCGATCTTCTCGAGCCCGTACATCAATGGGGCCCAGTTGATGGTCTCCGTGTGCGGAAGCGAGATGCCCGGGAGACCGAAGTGGTGCTCGACGGCGGGGGCCGTCCAATCGGCGACCTTGAAGATGACGAGCGCGGTCAGGCAGGCGGCGCATATCCCCATCCACACCGAGCCCGTCGCGGCCTGCACGAGGGCGCCCGTGTAGATGAAGTGCCAGTAGTTCCAGAGGTCGACGTCGACCGTGCGGGTGAACTTGGTGACCACGAGCACCACGTTGAGCGCAAGGACCGCCGGGATGAGCGCCGCCGCGATGGGCGAGGCGAAAGAGACCGCGGCGCCCATCGGCCACCCGACGTCGAGGATGTCGAGCTTGAGGCCCAGCACCTCGGCGAACGCCATGGCCTTGGGCCCGACGACGTTGACGAGCAGACCGACCACGAGCCCGACAGCCACGAAGCCGACGCCGACCGTCAGCCCCGCGCGAAAGCTCTTCGCGAGCCCTTGCCGGAGGGCGAGGCCCAGGATCGTGATGATGAGCGGCATCATCACCGGCGCGCCGAGATCCAGGATGTAGTGGACGGCGGCTGCGAGCGGCGTCATCGGGGGTGGGCCGGCCCTTCGAAGTCGCCGAGGGCGGCGCTCAGCGCCTCGCTCGTCGTCGACGCGGCAAGGGCCACACGCAAAGGCTCGCTCTGAAGGCGCTCGATGAGCGCGGCGAGGCCGGCGGCCGCCTGCTCCTTGGCGGTCAGCGCGGGCATCACCACGAGCTCGACCTCCAGGATCGTGGCCGGCGAGCCCATCTGACGAAAGCGCACGGGCCTCGCGAGCGAGGCGATGGCGATGGCCTGCGAGACGACGTGCTCCGGCTCGGCGTGCGGGAGGGCGATGGCGATGGGCGCGAACGGGAGGCCCGTGGGTGACCTCTTCTCGCGCTTGCGCGCTGCCAGCTCGAAGGTCTCGCGCACGTGGCCTGCCGCGAAGAGACGGCGCGCGAGCTCGGCGATCGCCGCCTCCGCGGAGGGGACGTCGAGCTTCGCCACGCAGAGTTCTACGGCCACCATCGCCGCGAGCCTACCGCACTTGCCGACCGTGGAGCGCGAACGCCGTCGGTGCGCTGGCCGAGCGTCGTCGAGCGAACGCAGCCGGCGACTGTGAAGGCTCTATCCGGCAGGTCGCAACCCCGGTACTGGTTCCGACGGAGGTTGGCCATGAAACTGATGCGTGGAAGCTTGGCGGTGGTCACGTTGCTCGGCGCGGTCGCGATCGTCGGCTGCAAGGGCTCGAGCAGCGAGGACAGCGCTGCGGCTCCGGGTGCCGCACCGGACTCGCCTGTTCCGGCAGCGTCGACCGACCCCACACCGCCGTCGCCCACCCCCGTCGCCGAGACGGAGACGACCGACGACACTGCGCCCGCTGCTGCTGCCCCGCCGCCGGCCCCCGTCGAGAACCCGGGTCCGCCGCCCGCGCCGAACAACGTCTGGGCGCAGGGCGCATGGCACTACGTCGGCGGCCGCTACCTGTGGACCCGAGGTCACTGGGAGGCGCAACGGCCGGGGTACACGCTTTCGCAGGCGCGCTGGGTCGAGGCGAACGGCAAGTGGGAGCGCCACCCCGGTCGCTGGACGAAGGAAGGGGGCGGCGGCGAGCGTCCGCCGGCGCCCGTCGAGCGTCCCGGAGAGCGCCCGCCGCCTCCGCCCGAGCGTCCGGGCGAGCATCCGCCGGCGCACCCGCCCGAGCGCCGCTAGCTCGGGAGCTCTTCTCTACGCTCGTAACGCTCGTACCACCGCGGGTTTCGGACGAGCGGGGGTACGGCGTGGTCGAGGCGGCGCGGGCCGTCGTCGTGCGACGATTTCTTAACGGATCGAGCGCTCTCTCCCCAAGGACTGGGAAGCGCTGGCCGACGGCCGGCGCCCTGGCTCCCGGAATCCCTCGAGAGGCTCCCCATGTTTCGTAGAAACCTCGTTGCTCTTGCGGCCTTCGCTGGTGTTGCCGCCTGCGGGCAGTCGCCGTCGTCCTCGCCCTCGACCCAGGACCAGGGCACCCCGGTGCAGCCTACGGCTCTCCGCGACCTCGCGCCCGACGTCAGCCCCGCGGATGCGGCCGAGCTCTCGGCCGACAACCTCACCTTCGCCTTCAACCTCTACCCGGGCGTGGCGACCGACGAGATCTCGAACGTCTTCTACTCGCCCTACAGCGCGTCCCTGGCCCTCGCGATGACGTATGCCGGCGCGGCCGGCGAGACGGCCCAGCAGATCGCGACGGCCCTCCAGTTCGACCTGCCTCCGGCTCGCTTACACCCGGCGTTCGACGCGCTGGACCTCGCGCTCGAGAGCCACGCGATCCATGGCGTGACGGTCGACATCGCAGACTCCCTGTGGGGCGACGAGTCGCTCGAGTTTCAGCCGGGCTTCCTCGACATCCTGTCGAAAAACTATGGGTCGGGCCTCCGCGTGACGGACTTCATGCACGCCCCCGAGCCCGCGCGTTCGGCCATCAACAACTGGGTCTCCTCGGAGACGGAGCAGACCATCCCGGATCTCCTGCCGGACGGATCGATCACGAGCTCGACCCGCTTCGTCCTCGTCAACGCGATCTACTTCCACGCCACGTGGCTCACCCAGTTCAATCCGAGCATGACGAAGCCCTCGCCGTTCACGAGGCTCGACGGCTCGGTCGTGCAGGCTCCCTCGATGACGAACGCGGCAGCGTCGTGCAGCACCGTCTTCGGCCAGGGTTACGAGGCAGGCGAGCTCCAGTACGCCAACGAGCAGACCTCGATGGTCATCGTCCTTCCGGCGGCCGGGCAGTTCACCGCGGTCGAGAGCGGGCTCACCGGGGGCTTCGTGAGCACGCTCTTCTCGAGGCTGTCGAAGGTGACCCCTTCGGGGACGGCGGTGACGCTGCCGAAGTTCTCGATCAAGACGGCGACCTTCAGCCTGAGCGCAGAGCTCGAGAAGCTCGGCATGACGGACGCCTTCCGGAAGGGAGCCGACTTCTCGGCGATGCTGCCCGGCGGCAACGTCTTCTTGACCGACGTCCTCCAGCAGGCCTACATCGACGTCAGCGAGGCGGGGACCAAGGCATCCGCGGCCACGGCCGTCATCGGTGGCCAGGACGACGGGGCCGTAGAGGCGCCTCCGGCTCTCGTGGTCGACCGCCCGTTTCTCTTCGTCATCCGCGACATCCCTACGAACACGGCGCTCTTCGTCGGGCGCGTCCTCGATCCCACCCTGTGAGAAGCGCTCGACCTTTGGACCGCCGCTGTCATGCTAGGCCGGAAGGTGGGGTACCTGAGATGACGTCGCGGCATCTGCTCGTGCTTCTGGCCCTCGCGTCGGTTCCCGCATGCACCGGCCAGACGCTCGACGCCGGCTACACGCACGCTCCCGGTGTCACCCGGGCGACGGTCGGCGCGATGATCGACGCCGCGACGATGGACGACTCGTACCTCTACTTCACGTGCGAGGACGGCTGGGTCTACCGGCTCTTGAAGGCAGGCACGGCCCCGCCCGAGAAGATCGCGCCGGCGCCCGTGATGGGCAGCAACTACACGAGCGGCATCGCCGTCGACGCCACGAACGTCTACTGGACGGCCGAAGGCGCCGGGGCTGGTGGGGCTGTGCTGCGCGCTCCGAAGGGCGGCGGGGCGGCCGTCGTCATCGCGAGCGGGCAGACTCACCCCGGCGGGATCGCCGTCGACGCCGACAACGTCTACTGGGCCGAGGGGGGAAGTGTCGTGGCGGGCAACCCCGCGAGCAACGACGATGGCATGGTGGGGATGTACGGAGATGGCACCATCCGCGCTCTGTCCAAGTCGAGTGGAACCGTCACCGCGCTCGCAAGCGTGCTGACGGCGCCGGACGCTGTCGCCATCGACGACGTGCGCGTGTTCTGGCACGACCAGTATGGGATTCGCAGCGTCGCCAAGACCGGGGGGGCGCTCTCGACCGTCTCGGGCTCCGTCGCGCCGTTCAAGAGCACGAACCTCGCCGTCGCGGACGGGAGGCTGACCTGGGCCTCCAACCAGGGGAGCTGGTCCATCGAGAGCGCGGCGACAGCGGGCGGCGCCCCGGTCACCCTCGCCTCCGGCATCGCGGCCCCGGCGGGGATCGTGACGGATGGCTCGAGCGCCTACTGGAGCGACGCGGGCGGATCGTCGGCGAGCGCGCTTCACGGTGTCCCCCTCGCGGGAGGAGCGACGTCGACGCTCTGGCCCGCCGACGATCCCGGCACTGCGCAGGATCACGAGGCCCTGCTTCTCCTCAGCGACGCAAGCGCCTTCTATTCGATCGAGTACTGGGCCTCGTCGACGCTCACCGTCGAGATACGCGTCCTGCCGCGGTGAACGCGCCCGGCCTTGGCCTACGCCACGTATGCTCCTTTCCGCCTCGGAGTTCGCAACCTACTCTGCTAGGTGCTGGGGGGGCGGTGGCGAGCGGCGTCGATGGGAGTCATGGCGCATCCTGGAGCACGAAGGTGGCTTCGAACGAGCGCGATGGCGTGCCTCACGCTCGCTCTGGCTTCACCTGCCCGGGCGACGCCGTCGGCGAAGCTCACCTACTCGCGGGGCCACGGCGCCGAGCGTTGCCCCGAGGAGCCGGAGCTGCGTCGCTCCGTTGCGGCGCGCCTCGGTTACGATCTGTTCTTCCCCTGGGCAGCCGTCACGGTGGTCGTGGAGATCACGAAGGCGCGCGCACGGGGTTTTCATGCGCGCGTCGAGATCGTCGACAGCCACGGCCTTGTCCGCGGGCAGCGGGCCATCGATGCGACGAGCGAGGACTGCGGTGACGTGGTGCGAGCCGTCGCCCTGGCGATAAGCATCGCGGTCGACGACTTCGACATCGAGACCGTACCCCCGCCCACCACGAGCGAGCCGTTGCCTCCGCCGGTTGCTACCCCGCCAGAGCGCTCGGCGCCACCGCCGCCGCCCGCGCCCGCCAAGGATCGTCCACCGCCCGCGCGCCCGGAGCCCCGCAGGCACGCGCCGGGTCGCGTGTCGCTCGAGGGCTCCGTGGCTCCGATCGTGTCGCTCGGCGTCGCGCCGACGGCCGCGTTCGGGATGAGCGCCAACCTGGGCGCCCGTTACCGGATGCTGTCTCTCGAGCTGGAGGGCCGCGGCGACCTGCCTGCCGCCGGCAACCCCACCTCGAACGGGCGCATCGACACGTACGTGCTCCTCGGCTCCGTCGCACCCTGCGTGCACGCCGACGTGACGCTCGCCAGCTCGCTCGAGGCGTGCGCCTTGTTCTCGCTCGGGACGTTTCACGAGTCTGGCTCCGATCTCCAGTCCCCCCATACGGGCAGCGCCCCGTACGCGGCCGCCGGCGCGCGTGTCGGGGTCGAGCTGCCGCTCCGGGGCCCGGTCTTCTATGTCGCACACGTCGACGGGCTCGCCACATTGACCCGCCACTCGGTCCAGATCGATGGACAGACTGTCTTCACCCTGCCGCCGCTGGCCGCGTCCGTCGGATTCGGCGCAGGCCTGCACTTTTAGGAAATGGATTCGAAGTCGTCCTCCCAAGCTCCCTCTGTGGACACGGAAGCGGTGCGCCAGCGCGTACCGGGCGGCTCGGCCGGCCCGGGCGGCGTAGACGCGCTCGCGTTCTTCCGCGGGCTCTTCGACCGTGAGCTTTCCTACGTCTTCTGCTCGCTCCGCCGTCTGGGCGTACCGGACCGGGACCGGGAGGATCTTGCCAACGAGGTGTTCTTTCGGGTGTTTCAGCGGCTCGCCGACTTCGACCCCACGCGGCCGGCGCGACCGTGGCTCTTCGCGTTCGTCGTGCGGGTCGCGGCCGAGCACAGAAGCCGCGCCCAGGCTCGCCACGAAGAGCTCGGAGGGGGCGACGACGTCGCGCAGCACGCCGTGGCCGCTCCCTCGAGCGACGCAGGCGAGGCTCGCGACACGAACGCCCTCGTCGCCGCCGCGCTCGACACGCTCGATCTCGACAAGCGAGCCGTCCTCGTCCTGCACGATCTCGACGGACACAGCGTGCCCGAGATCTCCGTGGCCCTCGGCATCCCGGAGGGGACCGCGTACTCGCGTCTACGTGCGGCGCGCGAGCAGTTCACCGCGGCAGCGCGCCGTACCCAAAGGAGAGAGCGATGAGCCACGAGCCCGAACCGATCGACGCGGACCTCCTCGCCGCGCTGCGCGCCGCAGCTCCGCTCACCGAGGTGCCGGGCGACGTCCGGGCGCGCGTGCTCGAAGCGGTCGAGGGTCGCATCACGGCGCTGCCTGGCCCCGGCGGGGGACGCGGCGGCGGCGGTGGGCAGCCCGGGGCGGCGTCCGCGCCGCCGACCGTCGCGGCACCGTGGAGCCCGTGGCAGGCAGGACCCTGGCTCGCGGTTCCTGCCGCGCTCGTCGTGGGCGGCCTCCTCGGCAGCATGCTGCGCGGCCCGGGGCCGGATCGCGTCGTGTACGTCGACCGTGTGGTCACGAGCGCCGCCTCGACTGCGCCATCCGCGGCAGCGCCCGCGCCTCTGGCCATCCCCGTGGAATCGCTCCCGGCCGCGACCGCTCCGCAGGCGCGCTCGGCGCCGGCTCCGGCCGACTCCGGGCAGCAGCTCGCCGCCGAGAGCAAGCTCCTCGACGTCGCCCGCACCTCGCTGGCGCACGGCGAGGCCGACCACGCGCTCGCTGCCGTGGACAGGCACGCCGCGCAGTTTCCTAGGGGGATGCTGAGCGAAGAGCGAGAGGCTCTGGCCGTCAAGGCGCTCGCGCTCGCCGGCGACGGCGAATCGGCTCGCGCGCGTGCCGCGCAGTTTCGCGCGCGCTACCCGGAGAGCCTGTTCTTGCCGGCGGTGGAGGCCGCGCTGCGCTCGCTTCGCTGAACGGGCGCCGAAGTTAGGTCCCGCACGACCATCGTAGTAAGCCCCGAACGATGAAGTGTCGGTCCGGATGGGAAGGTCAGGGCGTCCCGGCGAAGGCCGGGAGGCATCGCGCGCTGACGTTTGCGGTCCTGTCGCTCGTGCTCTCGTGCGCGTCGGCTCCCTTTCCCCGCGCGACCCACGTGAGCGACGGTCGCACCGACGACCCCTGGCTCGAAGGAGAGAAGTGCGCAGAGGGGTCGCACGACGACGCTGCGCTGCGCATCGAGGAGGTCCTTGCGGGGACCGGCAAGGTGGTTGGCGACGGCGAGACCGTGCGCGTTCACTACGTCGCACGGTTGCCGGACGGCACCGTCGTCCACGATACCCGCCACGACGGGGCGCCCATCGAGGTCATCATCGGGAGCACGAAGATGATCTGCGGGTTCGACCGCGCGCTCATCGGCATGCGCGCCGGGTCGCAGCGTCGGGTCACCGTGCCGTGGCGTCTCGCCTTCGGCGCGAACGGCAGGCCGCCCGACGTCCAGCCGCGAACGGACCTCGTCTTCCTCATCGACCTGTTCTTGCCCAGCTACCCCGGACAGGACCAGGGCGCGCCCGCCGCCAATCCGAACGCCCGCGGCGCCGGCGGTAGACGCCGCTGAGCTCGCCGGCGAGGTTCTCGCCGATCAGTACTTGGTTGCGGCGGGCTCGTAGTGCCACGAGGGCGCGGCCGCGGCCGGCGCGTCTTTCTGGGTGAGGACCAGCGCCAGATGCGTGCACGCGGCGGCGTTTCCTCCGTCGCAGGCGCGGCGGAAGAGCCCCTCGGCCTTGCGCATGTCTCCGTCCACGCCCTTGCCGTCCGCGTAGAGCTGGCCGAGGTTGTCGCACGCGGCGGCGAGGCCTGCGTTGCACGCGCGCTGGAAGAACGTCGACGCGAGGACGGCGTCCCCTGCGTCCGCGTTGGTGGCGTTCAGGTATCCGAATCCGACCATGTTGCACGAGTTCGCGTCGCCCGCGTCGCAGCCCTTCTTCGCGAGGGCCATGCCGAGCGCAACGTCCTTGGCGATGCCGACCCCCGTCATCCGCAGGTAGCCGAGGTTCCCGCAGGACGGGGCGTTGTTGGCGTCGCAGAGCTTCGCGAAGACCGCGGCGGCCGCCGCTTCATCACGCGCCATGCCGACGCCCTGCATCATCGCGGTCGCGAGGTTGTTGCAGGCGGGCACCTCGTTGGCGTCGCAGCCCTTCTTGAGGGCGGCCACGCCGCGCGCGAGCTCAGCAGAGGTCGCGTCGGGAAGCGAGAGGAGGCTGATGCCGGCGTTTCCGCACGCCGCCGCGAAGCCGCGCGTGCAGGCGCGGTCTGCCCGCTCGCTGGCCTTCCGCATGTCGCGAGCCACGCCCTCCCCGCACGCGTAACGGACGAAGGCCTCGTGGCACCCGTTCATGTCGCCCCCGTCGCACGCGCGATCGAAGAGCGCCACCACGGTCGGCCCACCGCCCGCATGAGGGCAGGCTTCGAGGGGGAAGGTGATGGGGTTGAGACCGCCCACCTTGTTGGTCGAGCCCGACGAGGAAGGGTCGGGTGACCCGGCGCTTGGCGCCGTGCTCGACGCTACCCTAGGGCCTGGCCCTGTCGCGGCGGAGCTCGCCGCGCATGCGGGCAAGAGGCCGACGACGGCGAGGCAAAACGCGAGGGAGGACAGCCTGTGAGCCATTCCTTCATGGTACGGCGCGATCCACGGAGCCGCCTGTCGTGCAGGTGGATGACGGGCATAAACCCGCGAGGCTGCTCGGAAGACCGTCATTCGAAGGCACACCTCACCGCCTACGGGCCACGGTGTGCTGAGCTCTCCGATGCGCGATACGCGCGTGATACGTGGGGTGCGGCTTGAGGTGGCCGAAGGCGTTCGATACGCTTTTCGGCTCTCCTCCGAGGGTTCCGATGACCAATCAGATTGCGACAGGCATGGCTTCTGGAGCGGCCGCCGATGCCGTGAAGGCGATCGCCGCCGAGATAGGCGGCAAGCTCGGGGTCCCGCCGGTTCTCGTGGTGGCCTTTGCGTCGACGACGCAGCCGCTCGGCGAGGTCACGCGGGCCCTCAGCCTCGCGTTCCCGACGGCCACCGTGCTCGGAGCGTCGACCGCGGGTGAGTTCACGGAGCGAGGGGACGCGAAGAACAGCGTCGCCGTGTTCGCTGCGGCGGGGGACTTCAAGGTGTACGCGGCCCTCGGCGGCGATCTCAAGGCGAACCCCGAGCGTGCCCTGAAGGCCGCCACCGAAGGCCTCCCGCGGACGGTCTCCGGGTACCCGCATCGCACCGGCATCCTGCTGCTCGATCCCCTCGCCGGCAACGGGGAGGAGGTCACGCTCCTCCTCGCGGGGTTGCTCGGGGGAAATGACCCTCTCGCCGGAGGCGCCGCGGGAGACGACCTTCACATGAAGAGCACCTTCGTTGCCCTCGGCAACCGCGCCGAGGAGAACGCGCTCGTCTTCGCGCAGATCTTCTCGAAGTCTCCGCTCGGCATCGGCGTCAGCCACGGCCACACTCCGCTCTCGGATCCGATCCGCGTGACGAAGGCGAGCGGCAACGTGGTCTCCGAGATCGACGGCCGGCCCGCCTGGGACGTCTGGCGCGAGCGCACGAAGGTCGCTGCGGCCAAGCACGGCATCGACGTGGACAAGCTCGCGCCCGCGGCCGAGGGCGGCTACCTCCTGCGCTACGAGGCCGGGCTCGCCAACGGCGCCGAGTACAAGGTGCGCGCGCCGCTCTCCCGGGACGCGAACGGCGCCATCAGCTTCGCGTGCGGCATTCCCGAGGGGACCGTCATCCGGATCACCGAGAGCGTCCCCGAGGCTCAGGTCGCGAGCGCGAGGGAGGCCGCGCGGCGCGCCAAGAAGCACCTCTCGGGCCGGCCCATCGCGGGCGCGCTCGTGTTCGATTGCATCTGCAGGAACCTCATCCTGGAGAAGGACTTCGCCCGGGCCGTGCGCGGCATGGCCGAGGAGCTGGGGGACGTTCCCCTTGCTGGATTCGAGACGTACGGCGAGATCGCGATGGATGCGGGGGACATGAGCGGATTCCACAACACGACCAGCGTGGTGCTGGCGTTTCCGCGCGACTGACCCACTTCAGCCTCACGGAGCGTCGTGCAGTCTCCAGCCCGGGCACAGATTCAGAAGGCGACGATTCTCGGGCTCCTGGCGCCGACGCTGGGGGAAGAGAAGAGCCTCGCCGTCTGGGAGCAGGCGATCCGGAGCCTCGGCATCGCTGCGGCAGACGCGTACACGCCGGAGGAGGTGAGCGCGGTGTTCGAGTCGCTCGCGACGACGCCGGGCCTCGTCGGCGTCGTGGCCAGGTTCGCGCGCGCGCGCTTCGACACGGGCGCTTCGGTGCCGCCGTCGAGCCGTCGCGAAGACGACGACGGGGTGGCGGCGCCCACGAGCATCCGCGAGCCGCCGGCGGGCCGAATCCCCCTGGCCGACGTCCTGTCGCTCCTCGCGCCCTCGCTGGGCGAGGAGAAGGCGATGGAGGTCATCGTTCAGGTCGCCAAGACGCTGCGCCTCGCCCCCACCGAGCTCACGCGGCCGGGGGCGCTCGCCATCCTCGACGCGATGGCGTCCTCGTCGGGGTTGCTCGGCGTCGTCGCGCGGCTGGGCAAGACGCGCTTCCTCCTGCGCTACCCCGGGTGACCGTACGAGGAGACCAAAGCTGAGCTAGACTGGCCGGGCGCTTTGGGTGCTCGAAGAGGCTTTGTTCGCATGGATGGTCGTCTGCATTGGCTTGGTGGTTTCGTCGCGTGCATGGCGGCTGGCCTCGTCGTGGCCTGTAGCGGGGCTTCCTTCTCGGAGGCGTCCGGCGGAGATGCGGCCCCCGATGGCACCGTCGACTCGGGAGCCGCCGACTCGCAAGCTCCGCCGCCCGACGCGACGGACGCGGCCGATGGCGCCCCCGCGGACGCGCGGACCGACGGGCCTCGAGACGACGCCGATGCGACGGCGGACGCGGGCGACGCCGACGCCACTGGAAATATGGGTGACGCCGACGCTGGTGGGGACGGCGCCGGAGACGGGGCGGCGATGGACGCCACGCTCGCGGACTCCGCCTCGCTCGACACGGGGGCCGGCCTCGACGCCCTCGATGGGTCGTTCATCCTCGGTGGGACCGTCACCGGGCTCGCCGCAAACGACACGGTCGTTCTCGAGGCGAACGGTATCATCGTCCAGGTGAACGGTTCGGCCTCCGGCCCCGTTTCGTTCAGCTTTCCGGCGCTCCCGAGCGGGACTGCCTACTCGGTGACGGTTGCCTCCCAGCCGATGCCGACTCCCGAGCTGTGCACGGTCACCATGCCGCCGAACCAGCCGTCCGCCATCTCGGTCTTCTGCGACACGGTCACCCAGGTTGCCACCGGTACAGCGTCGACGTGCGCGCTCCTCTCGCAGGGCTCCGTGGCTTGCTGGGGTGACAATGGCCACGGCGAGCTTGGCAACGGTACGACCATCAACTCGAGCACCCCCGTGGCGGTCAGCAACCTGAGCGGAGTCAGCGCCATCACCATGGGGGCGTTCCACGCCTGCGCGCTGGTGTCGGGGGCCGTTTACTGCTGGGGCTACGGGAGCGACGGGCAGCTCGGCATCGGCAGCGCGGTCCCCAACGCGCAGACGGTTCCCCTGGGGGTCGTTGGAAGCATGACGGTGAAGGCCATTGCCGGCGGCGGCAACCACACGTGCGCGCTGCTCGTCGCGGGCAACGTCGCGTGCTGGGGCGACAACGCGAACGGAGACGTCGGCGACACGAGCCTGGTCTCGGGCACGCAGGCAAACAGTCCAGTCCCGGTCTCCTCCGCGATCAGCGTGAGCGGGCCCGATGGTGGCAGCGCGCCGCTCGTCAACGCGGTGGCGATCGCCGCCGGCAGCGGTCACACGTGCGCGGTGCTCGGTACCGGCTCGATCGTGTGCTGGGGTCTCAACGGCAACGGCCAGCTGGGCAATGGTACTACGACGAGCTCGACCCGGCCGGTCGCGGTCGCCGCCGTTGCGACCGGCGCCACCGCAGTGTCGGCGGGGAATGAGCATACGTGCGCGATCGTGGCCGGCAAGCTCGAGTGCTGGGGAGCCAACGGCAACGGCGAACTCGGCGTCGCGGCGAGCACCATAGACGAGACGCCAGTCATGCTCGGCGTGGACGCCACGGCGGTTGCCTGTGGCGACGCGTTTACATGCGCGATCCTTCCGGGCGGGTCCGTCGACTGCTGGGGCTTTGGGTTGTTCGGCACGCTCGGCAACGGCGGCGCGGGCTTGGTGGTCGTCCAGTCGACCCCCACGCCCGTGTCGAACCTGACCGGGGCGACGGCGCTGGCGGTGGGCAACCAGCACGGCTGCGCTCTCTCGCCCGCTGGGCTCGAGTGCTGGGGCTCGGACGGATTCGGCCAGCTCGCCGATGGCTTCCCATCGCAGTATGGCTCGCCAGCTCCCGTTCCTGGCGTCGCGGGTGCGACGGCCATCGCCGGGGGCCTGGGCCAGCACGCGTGCGCGATCACGAGCGACGGCGGAGTCGAGTGCTGGGGCTTGAACAGCAACGGCCAGCTCGGAACGGGCGCCGTGTCCGGCTCGTCGAGCACTCCCGTTCCGGTCGCCAACCTCGCAGGGCCAGCCACCAAGGTCGTCGTCGGTTCCGCGCATACGTGCGCGCTTCTGGCGGGCGGCTCCGTCCAATGCTGGGGGTACGGCTTGGACGGCCAGCCTGGAAACGGCACGACCCCCACGAGCCAGCTCACGCCGGTGACGGTCGCCGGGATTGCCAACGCCGTCGACCTCGCTGCAGGGAGCGAGTTCAGCTGCGCGGTTCTCCAGGGCGGCACCGTTGAATGCTGGGGGGAGAACAGCGACGGCGCTCTAGGCAATGGCACGAACGTGACCTCGAGTGTCCCTGTCCCCGTGGTCGGGCTGACGAGCGCCACGAAGGTTGCCTGCGGCTCCGCGCATGCCTGCGCGCTGTTGGCCGGCGGGGCAGTCGCTTGCTGGGGCGACGATGACGACGGGCAGCTCGGCAGGTCGGTCGACGGCGGGACGGCCTCGTTCGACCCCGTGATGGTCCCGGGGCTCTCGGGCGTCACGTATCTTGCTGCTGGTTCCCAGGAGACATGCGCCGTGCTGGGGGACGGCGGCCTCGATTGCTGGGGCGACAACGCGTCCGGGCAGCTGGGAATCGGCTCGCAAACGAACACCATGCAGCCGGCCCCCGTCATCGGCCTCGCCGCAGGCGTCGTTCAGGTGACGGCGAGCTTGTCGCAGACGTGCGCGCTGCTCGCCGGGGACGGCGGGGTCGAATGCTGGGGGGCGAACGCGTACGGTCAGCTCGGCGCAGGCCCGCCGTACGATCACTTTACGCCCCTTGCCGTGCCGCTCGTCGGCGCCACCGCAGTCGCGGCAGGGTACGCGTCGACCTGCGCGCTCCTCACCGACGGAGGCCTGTCCTGCTGGGGGTCGAACAGCTACGGCCAGCTCGGCAATGGGGAGGTCGTGCAGGTCAACGTGCCCGGGCCGATCCAATAGAGCGGGAGACCCGGGCGGCCGCCGGATCTACTGCGTGATGGTCGTGCAGCCCACGACGATGTCGACCGTCGCGCTGGACGAGCTCTCGACGGCGGTGCACGCCGCGCCGATGAGCTCGACCTGGCCGCCGCTCGTGTAGTCCCAGCATCCGCTGCCGGTGAGACACGTGTCGCTCGCGCTCGCCCGCTTCTTCAGGTCGACCGTCATCCCGCCGACGCTGTAGTCGACGTTGACCTTGTTCGGGTCGATCGTCCCGGCGTCGGTGGACGGGAGCGCGAAGGTGCAGCCGAGGAGCTTGCTGCGGATCTGGTCGATGGCCGTGGTGAGGGCCGTCGTGAAGCTCGGCGTCGTCGAGAGATCGAAGTGGCAGGGGACCGCGGGGTCGGTGCCGGACTGCGTGTAGCTGCCGTCGCAGCCCGTGGGCACGGTCTCGGGCGAGCCGGCGAGCGCGTACGCGCTCAGCGCGCGGCGCACGCTGTACGGGGGGTTGGTCGGATCGCCCGGGGCCGCGGTGGTGTCGGCGCCCTGCACGCCGACGATGAGGCTGTTCACGGGCGTGGACGCGTCCGCGTGGGCCGTCTTGAGGAGCGTGACGATGTTGTCCGGGTCTTCCCAGTCCGGGCAGCCGTTGCCGTCGGTGTAGTTGGGGCGCTGCGGCGTGTCTTGCGACGTGCAGGAGGCGCCTCCGTCGGTGATGTAGAAGAGCATGCGCCTGGAGGGCATGGGCAGGTTGAAGCCCTGGAGCGTGCTGATGGCGTTGGTGAGCGCGTCGTACGAAGGGTTGCCGTTGCCGGGGCCCGCGGTGGGCGTGCTCGCGACGAGCGCCGCGTAGATGTCGTGGCGGACGCCGCTCGAGCTGCTCGACTGGGCCGTGCCGGCCAGCGCGAGCGGGACCTGCGGTAGCCCGGAGACCGAGCAGTTCACCTGCACGCCGAGCGCCGAGAGGAGGGGGCACATCGCGGGCGTGGTCGCGACCTGCGGGTAGAGAAGGAGGCCCAGGTCCATGCTGTCGAACGCGGTCTCGTCCATCGCCGCGACGATGGCCTGCTGCGCGTTCGCGTACTTGTTGCCGCTCGCCATCGTGCCGCTCGCGTCGAGCACGAAGAGCATCGCGGCGGGGAGGCCCTTGGCCGCGAACATCCCGGTCGCGCAGCTGCCGAACGCGTCCGAGCCCATGACCGCGTCCGAGAGCTGGCCGGGGCCCGCGCCGTCCGTCGGGCCAACGTCCTGCCCGCCGCCCGCGTCGGCCGAGGCGTCCATGTCGAAGCCGACGTCCGAGGTCTTCGACGCACCGCACGCCAGGATCGAGAGGAGCACGAACGAAGAAACGGACCAGCGACGAGCACGCATGACGACTCCCCGGAAAGACGCTGCCGCGCGGCATGCGCCGGCATTACAGTGGCGGTGGTGGGCGCCCTTCTACTCAACATCGACGCGGGGGAATACCCCGATGAGCCCGATGAGCTCTTCGAAGTCGCCGGGCTCGTGAGCATCGCGTGCGGCGGTCACGCCGGGGACGCCGCCTCGATGGGCCGTGCGATTGGACTCTGCCACCGGTACGGCACGAAGGCGGGGGCGCACCCGTCGTTTGCCGACCGCGAGGGGTTCGGCCGGCGCGCCCTGGACGTGACGCCCGAGGCCCTCGAGGACAGCGTGGCCGAGCAGGTGGGCGCGATCGCGTGGTGCGCGGACGCGCTCGGGGTGCGCCTCGGCTACGTGAAGGCGCACGGCGCGCTCTACCACGCGGCCGACCGCGAGCCGGCGCTCGCGCTCGCCCTCGTCCGCGGCGCCGAGCGCGGCCTCCGCGCGGGCGCGTTCACCCTCGTCGGCCCCGCGGGCGGCGCGCTCGCGCGTGCGGCCGAGGCGCGCGGGCACGCGTTCGCGCGGGAGGGCTTCGCCGACCGCGGCGCGCGCGCCGACGGCTCGCTCGTCCCGCGCGGGGAGCCCGGAGCCCTCGTGACCGACCCGCTCGTCGCGGCAGCGCGCGCCCTCGCGCTCGCCCGCTCCGGCGCGGTGGACACCGTCTGCGTACACGCCGACACGCCCGGCGCGCTCGGCATCGCGCGCGCCGTGCGACGGGAGCTCGATGCAGCCGCTGGGTGACGGCGCGCTCCGCTTCGTTCGCCCGGAGGGTGTGCCCGCGCGCGTGCTGCTCGCGCGCCTTCGCGCGTGGCCCCGGGTCACGGACGCGGTCGTGACCGAGACGCACGCGTGCATCACCTTCGATCCCGCGGCGCCGCCCGACGATCCGACGCTCACCATGGCCACGTGGACGAGCGACGCGGCCGAGGCCACCGCGCGCCTCGTCACGGTGAAGGCGCGCTACGACGGACCGGATCTCAAAGAGGTCGCGGCGAAGGCAGGCCTCTCGCCGGACCGCGTGGCGGAGCTCCATGCGGCGGGCGAGTACACCGTCGCGATGGTCGGCTTCCTCCCGGGCTTCGCGTACCTGCACGGAGCGGACGCGCGCCTTCACGTTTCGCGGCGCGCCCCGCGCACGAGGGTCCCCGCGGGCGCCATCGGGCTCGCGGCGGGGTACACGGGCGTCTACCCCTTCGCGTCGCCGGGGGGCTGGAGCCTCGTCGCGTCGGCGGTCGACTTCGAGCCGTTCTCGCCGGCGGAGGGCGCGAGGCTCCGGCTGGGCGATCGCGTCCGCTTCGAGCGCGTCGGGTAGGCGGCCATGGACACGCTCGAGATCGTGCGCGTCCTCGGCCTCGCCACGGTGCAGGACCGCGGCCGGCCGGGGCGGCTCTTCGAGGGGGTCCCGGCGGGAGGCCCGTTCGTCCCCGAGCTGTGGGCGCGCGCCAACCTTGCCGCGGGCAACCCTCCGGGCGCGGCGGCGATCGAGGTGTTCGGGGGCATCACGATCCGCGCGGGCGACGAGCCGGCGTTCGTCGCGAGCGACGAGGGGACGCTGGCGGCGCTGGCACCGAGGCAAGAGCTTCACCTCGCGCCGAGCCCGCGCCACCGCGTCCGCTACGTCGCGGTGCGCGGAGGCATCGACGTGCCGGTCGTCCTCGGCGGACGGGGGACCCTGCTCGTCGCGCGGCTCGGCGGCTTCGAGGGCCGCGCGCTCCGTGCGGGCGATCGGCTGCCCGTGGGCTCGCTCTCGGCGCCGCCCTCCGCCACGACCGGGCTGCCACCCGGCTGGCTCGACGAGCCCGTGCGCGTGGTGCTCGGGCCCGACGTGGCTCGCTTCGAGCCCTCGGCGCTGGCGGAGCTCGTCTCCGGAGCCTTCACCGTGCTGCCCGAGAGCGACCGCGTGGGAACGCGCCTTTCGGGACCGCGCCTCGCGCGCAGCGATGGCGACGACGCGCGCTCGATGCCGATGGTAGACGGCGCGATCGAGGTGCCAGCGTCGGGCGCGCCCATCGTCCTCGGCCCCGACCACCCGACGACGGGCGGCTACCCCGTCATCGCCGTCATCGTCCGCGCCGATGTCGGCCGGTTCGCCGCGCGTCCCATCGGCGCCCCCGTACGCTTTCGCGCCGTCACGGCACGATGAGGCGGAGCGCGCGCGGCAGGACCTCGACCTTCGCGCGCGCCGTCGCCACGAACTCCTCGCCGTCGATCTGGGCGGCCGGCTTCGCGCTGCCCTCGGGGTAGTCGAAGGTGAGGTCGAGCGACGAGATACGAAACGGCTTCGAGTGCTCGATGCCGACGCTGTTCAGCATCTCCTCGGTGATGGGGTTGTCCTCGAAGTCGACGATCGCCTTCGACGTCCAGTCGCGCTTGCCGTGAAAGGGCACGACCTCGAAGAGCCCGTCGTCGTGGCGCGACGTGCGGTCGAACACCCACGCGCCGCCGTAGATGCGCGTGCCTTTGATGATGAGATCGGTCAGCCCGCCGAGCTCGATCTCCTCGCCGTCCACCTCAGCTTTCACCGTGAACTTGTCCGACGTCACGTACGACTCGAGGAAGGTGCGAAGGAGCGCGCCCGCATAGACGAGCTTGTCGCGGTAGACCTCGCGCAGGACGGGCGTGGCCTCGACGACCTTGCGGTCCAGGTTGCGCGCGGCGAGCGTCCGCGCCGAGATCCCCCAGCCGAGCGAGTCGAAGAAGAAGGCGCGCGCGACGGGGGCGCCGTCCTTGGCCATCGCCGTCACCGTGCCCGCGTCGAGGAAGGTCTCGCTCCCCTTCACGACGACGCCCACGTTGTCCTCGAGCGACTCGTCGACCGCCTCGAGGCCGAAGCTCCTGCCCTGATCGTTGGCGGTGCCCGTGGGCAGCATGCCCATCGCGACCTCGCGGGCGCGCTTGCTCTCGAGCAGGCCCGAGGCCACCTCGCGGAACGTCCCGTCGCCGCCCATCGCGATGACGCAGCGGTGCGAGCCCTGGTCGAGCGCGTTGCGCACGGCCTCGATGGTCGCGCCCGCAGGGAGCGTCGCGAGCAAGTCGCACGCTACGCCCGCGCGCTCGAGCGCGAGCCGCGCGCGCTCGATGCGCGCGGCGTTCTTGCCGCTCTGGGCCGTCGGGTTGCCGACGAGGATGTGGGTCGCGCTCATGGCGTCCAGGGTAGCGCAGGGGCGGTCGCGCCGCGCGGGAGGCTGCAGGGCTGACCAGCGTTGCGTCGGATATCCGGAGGTAGAAAACCGCAGAGGCGCAGAGGGCGCGGAGGATGGAGAGTTTGGAGGAGCTCCTCTGCGCCCTCTGCGCGTCTGCGGTTCACTGCTTTGCCGCTCCCGTTCTCTTCCAACGGGCTCTTAAGTCGCAGCAAGACGCGCGGCGGTCGGGCTCCGCCGCGTTGCAGGATGAAAAAGCCGCCCGGACGAGCCGCACTTCCTCTCGTTCCTCTGGGAATGCGGCTGGGATGACTGACAAAGAGGCTTGTTGGTCACGACAAGACGCCCGGACAGCGAGCGCGTCCTCTTTTCGTGCCCGAAGCGCCACCGGGAGGCGACTGACTTCGTCCGCGCGGCTTCGTACGGACGAAATCACAGGCCGACGAGACGAAGGGCGCTGCGATCGCGCGGCAATCCGTCGCCACACAGCAGAAGAGCGGGACCAAAAGGCTCCTCGTCGTGACGACAACGGACGTCGTCACGAAGGCGAAGACGAAGGAGGTGACGAACGAGACGAAGTTCGTGACGAACGAGACGAAGTTCGTGACGACACAGCCGCTCGGCCAGTGAGACGAGCCGCAATTCCGCGGCAACCAGCGGGGGCCCATGACCACCACGACGACCAGCCGAACGAATCGCTCGATGGTGTCCCTCAACCTGCCAAGCAGGTGCCGTGACGAAGGACGCCCCCGTCGGACCAACCGAAGCCCCCTTCGGAGCAAGGGAAGCCGTCTTCGGACCCGCCGAAGGCACCTTCACTCGCTCCAAAGGCTCCTTCGGAGCTTCCGGCGGGGGCTTGGCTCCTGGATTTGCTTGAACGGGAAGCTCGGAAACCCGCAAGGCGCTCGACCACCCCTTCCGACCTTCCAAACCTCCCATTCCACCCACCGCGGCCCCGCCCGAACCTCGGGCGGGCGCGTTCGACCCTGGAAAACAAGCCTCGCGTGATCTGCCGATCGATTCTGTAGCCAGAAATGCCTGGTATGAAAGCCGTTCCCTCCCGACCCTCCATCGGGACCGTCACCCTTGCCCACTAAAACGGCTCGCCCGTGAGAATCTGCAGGCCTCGGTCCTTATTTTTGATCGATCTCGCAACCTCATGGAGTCTGGCGCTCGAGGCAGGGGAGCCGCGGGTGGGGCGGCTCCCCTGCGTGCGCCCCACCTCGCCCCGGGAGCCGTGGCCCCCAGCCCATCCACAGAGCCGGGCGGCTCGGCCGAAGACTCGAGGTCTCCCCTTCGGTTACGGTAACCTGGGCTGATGCGGCACCTCGGTAGCTCCGTCATGCTCCTCTCGATCGTGGCGGGGGCAGGCTGCGACTCGGTGGTGGGCGTGCCCTTCGGCAAGGAGCGCCTCGCAGGCACCGACGCCGGCCGCGACGCCACGCTCGACGCGCCCGACCCCTGCGCCGACGACGCGTGCGCGCCCTGCATCCCCAAGACCTGCCCCGCGCTCGGCCTGAGCTGCGGGGTCGGGGTCGACGGGTGCGGTCACCCGATACCGTCCTGCGGCACCTGCTCGGCCGCCAACGCGTGCGTGAGCGGCCACTGCGCGTGCGTCTCGCAGACCTGCGAGGACCAGCACGCCGAGTGCGGCACCATCCCCGACAAATGCGGCAGCGACTACCTCTGCACGAACACGTGCGGAGGCGCGACCCCGTACTGCGGCGGCGGCGCCGCCGACGGCGGGCCTGGCGCCCCGAACAAGTGCGGCGCGACCGCGTGCGTCCCCTTGACCGCCTGCCCGCCCAACACGTGCGGCGTCATCTCGGACGGGTGCGAGAGCGTCCTGCACTGCCCCGGCTGCGCGTTGCCCGAGACGTGCGGCGGCGGCGCGAACGCCGGGGTGTGCGGGTGCACCAAGGTCACCTGCGTCCAGATGGGCGTCACCTGCGGGTCGATCCCCGACGGATGCGGCGGCATGCTCCAGTGCGGCCCGGCCGACGGCGGCGCGCCGGCGCCGTGCAACGCGTGCGTTCCGTTGACGCCCGCCGATTGCACGCCCGGCCAGTGCGGCGACACCGTGTCCGACGGCTGCGGCGGCCACATTACCTGCCCGGGGTGCACCTTGCCGCAGACCTGCGGCGGCGGTGGCACCCCGGCGGAGTGCGGGTGCACGCCGGTCAAGTGCTCCGCCGAGAACAAGAACTGCGGCACGATCCCGGACGGCTGCGGCGGCATGATCGACTGCGGGACGTGCGCCGCGCCCACGCCCGTCTGCGGCGGCGCGCCGAGCGTCGACGCGGGGGCCGACAGCGGCGTCCCCAACGTGTGCGGGGTCGCCGCCTGCGTCCCCAAGACCGTGTCGGCCTGCGCCCCGGGCGAGTGCGACATGATCCCCGACGGCTGCGGGGGCATCGTTCAGTGCCCCGCGTGCACCTCCCCCAACATGTGCGGCGCCGGGGGAACGCCCGGGACGTGCGGCTGCACGCCGAGCACCAGCTGCCCGCCGCTCGCGTGCGGAAACCAGCCAAACGGCTGCGGCGGGACGCTCACCGGCTGCGCCTGCACCGCGCCGTACACCTGCAGCGCCGGCGTCTGCACGTGCGCGGCGACGACGTGCGCCGCGCTCCACGCCTCGTGCGGCACGCCGTCCAACGGCTGCGGCGCGCTCCTCAGCTGCGGGACGTGCACCGGCGGTCAGGTCTGCAGCGGGGGGAGCTGCTCGTGCCCCGGCAACGAGACCCTTTGCGGCGGCTCCTGTACCAGCATCACGACGGACCCCAACAACTGCGGCGGCTGCGGCAGCGTCTGCCCGCAGGGCGAGTCGTGCGTGTCGAGCACGTGCCAGACGATGAACGAGCCGGGCGTCTTCGACCCGGACGACGGCGTCCTCGCCCCCGCCCTTCCCGCGCGCGTCGAGAACCGCACGGTGGACGCGTGGATCGCGTCGCAGTTCGGCTAGCCCCCCCATGTTGCTCATCGGGAGTCGCGCGGCGCGCTTCCACTTCAAGGACTTCCGGGCGGCCAAGGACTGGGACGCCATCGCGTTCGAGCGCGAGGTCGCTCCGCTGCGCGCTCGCTACGCCGAGGTCCCGAGCCGCGGGGGGAGCCGGAAGGCGCGGTTTCGCTTCCGGGGGACCGTGCTCGAGATCGACGTCGCCGACGAGAACCCGTTCTTGACCGCCGCGATGGAGGAGTCCGCGGGCACCCTGAAGGATCCCGATCTCGGCGCGTGGACGGTGGCCTCGCCCGCGCTCCTGCTCGTCCTCAAGATGACGCTCGTGGCGTTTCCCGTGCACTGGTACAAGACGCTGCGCGACTACCACTTCCTCAAGGCGAGGGTCCCCGAGATCCCTCCGCGCCTGTCGGAGCTCGCGAGCGTGTCGGCCGCGCGCGACCGCGCGAAGTTCCCATCGAACGTGAACGACGCCGGCCTGCGAACCGAGTCGTGCTCGCACGGATGCGCGGGCACGCGCGACTGGGGCCCGCACCTGCGGCTGCACGCGGCCGTGGCCGACGAGGCAGGCGGCCGCGGTCCCCCCGAGGTCTGGCGCGCGGCCCCGAACGGCACGAACGCCGAGTCGCTCCACGCCCTCCTGCGCGGCGAGGCGATGGTCCTCGCGCTCGAAGAGAAGCTCATCCCCGCCCGGGCAGCGCACCCCGGCCCCGCCGACGCGGCGACCGAGCGGCGCGCGTTCGACTGGGCCATGCGCGTGCTCATCACGGCCTTCCTGCCGCTACGCTGGCGCTACTTCGCGGCCGACGCGTACTACCTGATCCGCGGCGGCGCGAAGCGGGGCTGGTCCGAGCGCGCGCTTCGCTGACGGCTACCTCTTGGGCACGGCGTCGACCGCGAGGACGCCCATGTCGTCTCCGCCGAACCCGCGGGCGATGAGATCGTCCATGCGCCTGGCGATGCCGGGCAGCGCGGCGAGCTCCTTGCCCTTCGCGACCTCGATCATGAGCCGGACGTCCTTGCGTGCCATCGTCAGCTCGAAGGTCGGCGCGTAGTCGCCGCTCGCCATCGCGGCGCCGCGGTACGTGACGACGCCCGCGGGGTTGAACTTGCCGAAGAGCGCGTGCGCGTCCTTCGCGTCGATGCCGAGCGAGGTCGCCATCGAGTAGACGTCGGCGAGGCCGCCGCAGATGGCGATGAGCATGGCGTTGCCGAAGAGCTTGTTGGCGGCGGCCAGATCGCGTCGCTCGCCCAGGTACTCGAGCTTGCCGGTCATCGCCTTGAGCGCGGGCTCGGCGCGGGCGAAGGTCGCCTGCGGTCCGGCCGCGAGCATCATGCCGCCGGCCTCGCGGCACATCTTCGGGGTCATGAAGACGGGCGAGTGCAAGAACGCGACCCCGCGCTCCTCGAGCCGCTTCGCGCGCGCGGCCGTGCCGGCGGGCGAGGTCGTCGAGTGGTCGATGACGAGCGCCGTCTTCAGGGCGTCGCCCGCGGCGTCGAGGACGGGATCGACCGCCGCGTCGTCGGTGAGCATGATGTGGATGCGCTCGGCGCCGCGGACGGCGTCCGCCACCGTGTCGGCGCCACGGACGCCGAACGCGGCGAGCGCGTGCGCCTTGGCCGCGGTGCGGTTCCAGGCGCTCACCTTCTCGCCACGCTTCGCCGCCGCCTCCGCGAGGGCAGCACCCATGAGACCGGTCCCGAGAAATGCGACGGTTGCCATGGCCGGCACGATGCCTCCAAGAGAGCGCGACGTCGAGGGTCTCCCTGCTTCGGCTACGCTGGCCCTTCGTCCGACGCCCCCATGCCCCCGCCGTCACCTTCCCCTGCCCGAGGCTCGCGCGCCCGCCTCGCGGTGTTCGTCGTGCTGGTCCTGGCGGTCCTCGTCGCGCGCCCGGCCTGGGAGCACCTGCGCTCGGTGTCGCTGCTGCTTCGCTTCGCCGACACGTCGCCTCCGTCGGGGCTGCGCGCTGTAGGCGTCGTCGCGGTCGACGCGTCGGATCTCTCCTTCGTCTCTCCTTCCGGCGCGCCCATCCGCGCCCGCTACTACACGCCCCGCGGCGTGGCCGACCCGCCCGGCATCGTCCTCCTCCACGGCGTCCACCGCCTGGGCATCGCCGAGCCGCGCCTCGTGCGCTTCGCGAACGCCATCGCGGCGAGCGGCATCCGCGTGCTCACGCCCGAGGTCCGCGAGCTGGCCGACTACCGCGTCGACCCCATCTCGATCGACACCATCGGCGCCGCCGCGCGCGAGCTCCGCCACGCGACCCGCGCGGACCGCACGGTCGGCGTCATGGGCATGAGCTTCGCGGGCGGCCTCGCGCTCCTCGCCGCCGCCGATCCGCGCTTCGCGCCGAGCATCGACTTCGTGGTCACGATCGGCGCCCACGACGACCTCGCGCGCGTCTCGCGCTTCTTCGCGACGAGCACGATCCCGAGGCCCGACGGCAGCATCCTCGCCATGCAGGCGCACGACTACGGACCGCTCGTCCTCGTCTACTCGCACATCGAGGACTTCTTCCCCGCGGCCGACGTGCCCGTCGCGCGCGACGCGCTCCAGGCGTGGCTCTGGGACGAGCAGGATCGCGCCCGCGCGACGAGCGCAAAGCTCGGCGACGCCTCGCGCGCGAAGATGGACCGGCTCTTCGACCACCGCATCGACTCGATCGCGCCCGAGCTGCTCGCCGAGATCGACAAGAACGGCCCGCTCATGGCGCTCGTGTCGCCGCACGGCCGCCTCGGCGCCGTCCGCGGGCCGGTCTACCTGCTGCACGGCGCAGGCGACACCGTCATCCCGCCCTCCGAGACCCTCTGGCTCGAGCACGACCTGCCCCCCGCCGCCGTCGCCGAGGCCCTCGTGAGCCCGGCCATCAACCACGTCGAGCTCGGCGACAAGCCCTCGATCGGCGACGAGTGGGCCGTCATCCATTTCCTCGCGGGCGTGCTCGGGGAGACCGAAAGACGGCCTCGCAGCCCGTAGAGGCGGTCCCGGATTCCCCGACCTTTTGCCGTTCTTCGAGGGTTTATGGGACGATGCTCCCATGACCGTACGCCGGCCCGATCCCCGCGCGGAGCCGCCCTCGAACCCGCCCGTGCCGATGACGCCCGTGCCGGCCGAGGCCGCCCCCGCACCGCCGCCTGCGGTCGCCGCAGCTCCGCCCGCAGCCCCCGAGCCGACCCCGGCCGAGGTCGCCCCCGAGATCCCGCCCGCGTCGCCGGCGGAGGCCCCGCCCGCGCCCGCGCGCGTGATGCCGCGCGACCCGAGGGCCGATCCGCTCTCGGGCCCCCAGAACATGGCCGAGCCGAGGGTGGAGCGCGTCGTCGTCTCGACCGTCATCGCGGAAAAGTCCCATAGCCTTCCGCCGCTCGAGGACGCCAGGCAACCGCCCGTCCGCAGCGCGGACCCGCGGATCGACGCGCTCGAGCGCCGCATCAACGTCAACGACTGGAGCGGCATCGTCGTCGAGCTCGGCACGCTCGAGGCGGTCGGCCGTCTCCCGCCGAACCTCGGCCTCGTGGCGGCGCTCGCGCATCACGAGACGAACCCGGACGGAAACCAGGAGGCGGTCGACATCGGCGTGCGCTGCATGGCCGCGCTCCTCAACGTCCCCGAGACGAGCCGCACGGCGAGCGTCGTCGCGCGCCGCCTCTTCCGCAAGAACCCGGTGAGCTTCCGCCAGCGCAAGGCCCCCCCGGCGCGCACGTCGGTCCTCATCATGCTGATCACGCTGGTCCTCGGCGGGACGGTCGGCTGGCTCCTCTCGGGCGGCTGGAGCGTCGTACGGCGCCTCGTGCTGCCGCTCTTGCACCGCTGAGCCTCACTCCACGCAGACGAGCGCCTTTCCCATCCTGGCGAGGTGAAAGTCGGGCGCGGGGCACGAGGCCTTGCAGGTGTTGCCCGTGCACGTCGGATCGACGCCGCGGGGCAGGACATAGCTGCAGCCTCCCGGCCCGCACGTCCACGCGACGCCGCTCGAGGGGTCGTGCCCGGTCGACACTGGGGCCGCGAGGACGCACGCCCCGGTGAGGTTCACGTAGCTCGCGGGGCACTGGCCCGCGACGGCGCAGACGCCGTCGTGGCGGGGGCTGTTGTCGGGGCACGCAGCGGAGCAAGTGCCGCGGATGCTGTCGGGTACGAGCGTGCCCTCGCACGTGGTCTCACCGCGGCTGCGGATGGGGCGGTTGCCTGCGTCGCGGTTCAGGGGCTCCGCGTCGACGGCGACGATCTCGCGCGACCACTTGCCGAGCGTCGCCTCGTGAAGCCACGCGTAGCCGTTGTCTCCCCAGGTCGGTCCCCAGCTGTTGTGCAGGAGGAAGTAGGTCCCGTGCGGCAGGTGCGCGTAGCCCGCGAGCACCATCGCGTGACCGGCGTCCGGTCCGGCCGACTTCGTGTAGTGGGCGATGTAACGCGAGCCGGCCTTGCCCGTGGGCACGAAGGTCGCGGGCAGCTCCATCGTCACCATGACGTCCTGGCCCGCGGCGATCTTCGCCTGCAACGTCGGCACGTCGGGCGGGGTCCCGAGGTACTCGACCTCGGTGAAATCGCCGAGCGAGCTCGTCGTGAGCTTCTGGAGATGAGCGTCGTCGACGGGCCTCCCGCATCCGCCCTTGGGGGGCTTCGGGAAGTTCTCGCAGGGCACCCACCCGAGGGCCTCGTTGGCGTTGAAGGGCCAGCCCTGCTCGGGGCCGATCGGCTGGCCGACGTTGGCGGTGAGCGACGTCTCCACGAAGGGCGAGTGGTAGCGTGACCAGATCTGCATCACGCTGACCGGTGTGATGTGACCGCTCCAGCGGGCGAGGGCGTGATCGATCGCGGTCGCGGTGGCGAAGGCGGTGCAGGCGGGCGCGTTGCCCTGGTTTCGCAGCGGCCCCTCGGTGCCCTCGAGCCGGTGGTCCACGATGGCAGGGAGCATGCTCGGGCTCCGGGAGAGGAGGCTCCTCGGGACGATGGGCGTCGCGCCGTTGCCGTTGCCGGATCCGAAGAGCACAGACCGCGCGCACGCGAGGGGGGCGTCGTCCGACCCGGTGAACACCTGCCGGCACGACTGCCCGTTCGGATCGAGGCTCGAGGGGGACTTGGCGGGCGTCGTCTGGGCCGTGAGGGCGGGAAGGTCGGGCAGGGCAGGGGTGGCGGCGTGGGCGACCTTGACCGGCGGCGGCGCCTTCGGGGCGCTCGTGTCCTTGGCGGCCACGACGGCTGTGCCGGCGTCCTTCGAGCCGACCGAGTCGATCACCCCCGAGACGAAATCACAGCCACAAAATGCCGCTGCCACGAGCACGGGGCCGAGGAGGGAGAGGATGCGACGCACGGCTAAGCAGGATACCGCACTTGCGCGCAGTGAATACCCCGCCTCCTTGCTTCGTCCATCGCGGCTGGGGTCGCGCACCACCCGTAGGCCCGCGTGGTTCATCGGCACTACAATCACCTACCCGTCGGCGCGAAAACGTGCATACTCCGCCCCCTCGTCGTCGCCCGGGATGCAAGACTGCCCGCGCTTCTGAACCCAAAGGTACAAGCATAATGAAGCTCTCCTCGAAGCTCTCGCTCGTCGCCCTGACACCGCTGCTTGCCCATTGCGCAGTCCAGGTGCGGACGCGGCCTCTGTACGTCCCCCCTCCGCCGACGGTCGCCGTCACGGTGGACACCCCGGCCCCTCCGGCGCCGCCGGCTCCCCCTCCGCCGCCCGTGGCCGACGCCGCGCCGCCGACGGACTACGACGACAACGACCCCAGCGCCCTCACCGACTTTCACCCGGCGCTCGACCAGCACGGCACCTGGTACGACGACTCCAAGTACGGCACCGTGTGGGCGCCTTCGCCTGCCGAGGTCGGTCCGGACTTCGTCCCGTACAGCTCGGGCGGCCACTGGACGTACGGCGATGACTACACGTGGGTCAGCGACTACGACTGGGGCTGGGCACCGTTCCACTACGGCCGCTGGGTCGAGGCGGACCGCGGCTGGTCCTGGATTCCCGGTCGCGTCTACGCTCCGTCGTGGGTCACGTGGAGCACGCCCGAGCCCGGTTACGCCTACGTCGGCTGGGCGCCCGCGCCCCCCGAGTACTACTGGCGCGGTGGCTCGTACGTCACGGTCGACTGGGTCGTGCAGCCTCGTTACGGATACGTGGGCACGGGCAACATGTTCGCCCCGCACTTCACGGGCGGCATGGTCCTCCGTGGAAACGCGGCCGTGAACATCTCGGCGCACATGCACCCGCAGGCCGCCGGTGGCGGCGGTGGCGGTGCGGTGGGGGGCGGCTTTCACGGTCACTCCGCAGGTCCGGCGCCTTCGGCGGTCGGTATCCCGGCCAACAAGGTCACGGCGCCGCCGGCGAACAACCCCGGTCTCGCGAAGGCCAAGGCGTTCGGCAGCCCGGCGACGGCGGCGACGGTCGGCGGTCACCCGCCGGTCCACGTCGACCACACGATCAAGAACGACAACGTGCTCGCCGGTAACCACAACACGACTGCGAACACCCAGGCCAACCACGGGGCGGCCACGACGCCGGGTCGCCAGCCGCTCGGCAACGAGCAGGGCCACGGCTCCGCCGCCAACAACCCTCTCGACCACAACGCCGCGCACCCGGCCACGGGCACGAACACGCTCGATCACAACGCGGAGCACCCCGCGGTCGGACAGCAGCCCGGGACGAACCGGATGAACCCCGCGATCGACCACAACGCCGAGCACCCGGCGGTCGGCCAGACCCGGGTCCAGCCGGCTCCGACGACTACGGTTCCGCCCCGCCAGGGTCCGCCGCCGACGTCGGCGCCGCGCCCCGGACCGAAGAGGAAGTAACCAGCTCGAACACGTGTACCTCCGGGCGGGCGTACGTCCGGATCGGTAGCTCGATGCCTCCGACTCCCCGTGAGACGCAGAGGCGCAAGCTCCCGATCTGGTGTTCGCCCCTCGGGTAGCGTTTGCCGACGGGTCCTGGAACGACGAGCGGTCCCCACGGGGTGGCAAGGTGCCCTCCGTGGGTGTGGCCGCATACGTAGAAGGCAGCGACGCCCTCCGGGACCGCGCTTTTCGCGTCCCACAGGCTGTCGGGGGAGTGGCAGAGGACGACGACGGCGTGAGCGTCACCCATGCCGGTGAAGGCTTGCGCCGTGTCCCTGCGTCCGGTCCACGGATCGTCCAGGCCGACGACCTGGACGCCACCCCCGAGGGCGACGCTCTCGTTGACGAGCACCTCGACGCCCACCCCACGAAGCGCCGCTTCGAGCGTCCCGTGCGAGGTCCAGAGATCGTGGTTGCCGAGCACCGCGAGCTTGCGCCTCGCGGGGACGGCGGCGACGCGCGCGGCGAGTTCGCGGGCCTTGGCGGCGGTTGCCTCGAGGAAGACGTAGTCGCCGCCTAGGAGGAGTACGTCGAGCTCGGCGCCTTCGAGGTAGCCGAAGGCGGCGTCGAGGAGGCGGGCGGGTGTGGTCGGGCCCAGGTGCAGATCCGACGCGAAGCCGACGCGCACGGGCCGGGCTCCGGCGGGCAGCAACGGAACCATGGACCGCGAGCAGACGACGTCGCACGAGCCAGGGACGTGCGCCCACAGCCGCGCGGGCCAGTCTCCCCGGTAGAGCACGCGTAGCGTCGACTCCAGCGCCCCGCGGACGCGGCTGTAGCCTTGCCCGCGCCCACGAGACCGAAGGCCAGCGCGAAGGCTCACCGGGGGACAACGCCCGGACGACGGGGCTGCTTCCCCCAACCCTCGCGCCGCTGGCCCCGGGGCACATGCCCCGGCGAAGAGGCGAACAACGTGCTACCAGCTCGGCCAATGCCCAGTCTGCCCGTCGATCGCACCCAGGCCATCCTCGTGGGCATCCAGCTGCCCGGTGTGTCGGATGCAGACCACGCCGCCGATCTCGCCGAGCTTGGACGTCTCGTCCACACGCTCGGCTACGACGTGATGGCCACCGTCACGCAGCGTCGCGACGCCCTCGCGGCGGCCGCGGTGCTCGGCGAGGGCAAGCTGAAGGAGCTCGCCGACCTCACGGGTGGCAAAGGCGTCGTTCCCTCCGGCGCACCCGAGAAGAAGAACAAGGCCCGCGAGCGATGGAAGGCCGAGGCCTCCGCCGCCGGCCACGATACGGGCGAGACGGACGAGGCGGGGGACGGCGGCAGCGAGGGCAAGGCAACCGTCGTCGTCGTCGACCACGAGATCTCGCCGAGCCAGGCGAGAAACCTCGAGCGGGCCACTGGAGCGACGGTGCTCGACCGCACGGGCGTCATCGTGGACATCTTCCACCGCCACGCGAAGAGCCGCGAGGCTCGCCTCCAGGTCGAGATCGCGCGCCTCAACTACGTCGCCCCCCGCATGCGCGAGGCGACGGGCGGGTCCGAGCGCCAGCACGGCCGCGGCGCCGGAGAGTCGGCCATCGAGCTCGATCGCCGCAAGGTCCGCGACCGCATCGCGGAGCTCAAGAACGAGCTCGCCGCCATCGCGAAGGAGCAGGACCAGCGCCGTCACCTGCGCAGAGATCAGCTCCGCGTGGCCCTCGTCGGCTACACCAACGCCGGCAAGTCGTCGCTCATGCGCGCCCTCACGGGGAGCGAGGTGCTCGTCGCCGACAAGCTGTTCGCCACGCTCGACACGACCGTCCGCGCCCTGCACCCGGAGACCAAGCCGCGCATCCTCGTGTCCGACACCGTCGGCTTCATCAAGAAGCTCCCGCACGACCTCGTCGCCTCCTTCCGGTCGACGCTGTCGGAGGCCCTCGAGTCCTCCCTCCTTCTCTACGTCGTCGACGCCTCGGATCCGACGCACGAGGCGCAGCTCGAGGTGACGCGCGCCGTCCTGCACGAGATCAAGGCGGATCTGGTGCCGAGCCTCCTCGTCCTGAACAAGGCCGACCGGCTGGACGAAGGCGCCCGAAAGGCGCTGCTCGCCCAGCACCGGGACGCGATCCTTCTCTCGGCCCACGCCCCCGAGGACGTGGTGCGCTTGCGCCAGGCGCTGGTCGACTTCTTCGAGGCGAAGATGGTGGAGGAGGACCTCCTCGTTCCGTACGCCCGGCAAGGCCTCATCGGTGAGGTCTACGAGAGCGCGCGTGTCCTCTCCGAGGCCTACGACGAGACGGGGACGAAGCTCCGCGTGCGGGGCCTCCCCGTGGCGCTCGCGCGGCTGCGCGCCTCCTTCGCGTCGTAGCTGGACAACACGGCCGCGGGCACTGGTAGCGTTCGGATCGGCATGCGAATCGTCCGCTCGGATCGGCACGAGGAACCCAGCAGCGCGCCGGTGTTCGAGCGGCTCGAGTCGGTGCGCTACCTGGCCGAGCGCTTCCCCCTCGCGCGCCTGCGCGAGGTCACGCTCCTGCGCGCCTCCGACCTGGACGCGCGCGCGGACGCCTCGGGCCAGACGCACGTGTGGCTCGCGCTCGAGTCGATGCAGGTCACGGGCAGCTTCAAGGTCCGGGGCGCGCTCGCGGCCCTCGCCGCCCGCGCCGCCAACCGCGGGTCACCGGCAGGCCACGTCGTCACGGCGAGCGCGGGCAACCACGGCGCAGGCGTCGCCTACGCTGCGCACGTGCTGGGCGTCCGGGCGACCATCGTGATGCCGCGCGGCGTGCCCGAGACCAAGAGAAAGCGCGTGGAGGCCTACGGCGCCGAGGTCGTCCTCGCCGCGTCGGACCACTACGACGACGCGGAGGCCGCCGGCATGGACCTCGCCCAGGCTCGCGGGTGCCCCTTTCTGTCCCCCTACGACGACGTCGACGTGGTCGCCGGCAACGGAGGATCGCTCGGCTTCGAGATCGTGCGCGCCCTCGGCCGGCTTCCGCGCGTCGTCCTGGCTCCGTTCGGTGGCGGCGGGCTGTCGACGGGCCTGGCGTGGGCGCTCGCCCGGGAGTCGCAGAGGGCCTCCGCCGGGGCTCGTCGCGCCCCCGTGTGGGGTGTGCAGAGCGAGGCTTCGCCGGTCATGGCGCTCTCCCTCGAGCGACGTGAGGCCGTGGTTCGCTTCGCCCCGGCGGGGGAGACGCTCGCCGAAGGGCTCGAGGGGGGAATCGCACCCGCGGCCTTCGCGCGGGCGCGTGCCGCCATTGCAGGGGTCGCCGTCGTCTCTGAGGAGGACATCGCCAGGGCGATGGTCTATGCGTACCGGGAGATGGGACTCGTCGTCGAAGGCAGCGCCGCCACGGCCCTCGCGCCGCTCCTGCAGGCTTCGCCGTTGCCCGCGGACTTTGCGGCGGACGCGCCGGACGCGAGGTCCCACGAGCCGCGGGACCTGGTCGTCGTCCTCACAGGTCGCAACGTCGACCGGAGCCGACTCGAGCGCGTTCTCGGCATGCCGCCCGCGAACGCCGGCGGAGGCGCCGCGTGAACCATCCCCTCATCCTCGGGATCGCCGGCGGCTCCGGCTCGGGCAAGAGCACGATCGCGTCCGCCATCCTGGCCGCCCTCCCCGAAGGGTCCGGTATCCTCCTCGAGCAGGATCACTACTACCGGCCGCAGGCGCACCTCTCCCCCGAAGATCGCGAGAAGGTCAATTACGACCATCCGGACGCGCTCGAGCTCGAGCTCTTCGTCTCGCACATCGACGCGCTCCGCGAAGGCCGCGCCATCGAGCGGCCCACCTACGACTTCGCCACCCACGACCGCGCGCCCGTCGGGGTCAAGATCGCGCCAGCACGCGTCATCGTCGTCGAGGGCATCCTCGTGCTTGCCGAGCCCCGGCTCCGCGAGCGCTTCGAGGTCAAGCTGTTCGTCGACACCGACGCCGACATCCGCCTGATGCGCCGCATCCGTCGGGATCTCGAGCGCCGCGGACGGACCTTCGCCCAGGTGCGAAAGCAGTACTACGAGAGCGTGCGTCCCATGCACATGGCCTTCGTGGAGCCCTCCAAGCGCTTCGCCGACCTTATCGTGCCCGAAGGCGGCCAAAACAAGGTGGCGTTGGACCTAATCTTGAGTCACGTGCGTTCGCGAGCGTAAGATCGACGGCGTCTCTGGGGAGCCCCTCCAGGGCGCCGATGCCCAACGCCCCCGTCCACCTGAAGATCGCCGATCTGCTCAAGAGCAAGGGCCTGCTGAGCGGCGAGCAGTACACGGCGACCCTCCAGCTCGCCGCGGCGGAGGACACCCGCGTCGAGGAGGCCGTCCTCGAGCTGGACTACCTGTCGGAGGCCGAGCTCTTGCCGGTGCTCGCCAAGTTCTACAAGGTCCAGTTCGTCTCGACCGAGAAGCTCTCGAAGGCGGCCGTGCCCGGGCCGACCCTCGCGATGATCCCCAAGCAGATCGCCGAAGCCCACGCGGTCTTCCCCGTCGTCTTCGATCCGAAGACCAACACCTTGAGCGTGGTCACCGCCGACCCGGACAACGTGGAGATGCTTCGCGAGCTGCGCGCCGTGTCGGGCGCGGGGCAAGTGCGCGCGTTCCTGGCGAGGCCCCGCGCGGTCAAGGCTGCCATCGCCCACGCGCACAACGGCGACCGGCAGGCGTTCGCCCGACTTCTCATGTCCCAGCAGGTCCAGCTCCACGGGATGCGTCAGGTCCGTTCGCTCTCCGAGCGGCCGCCCCCGCCGGCGCCGGATCTGGTGAGGAAGGTCAGCGATCGGCCTCGCCTCGAGCTGGCCGCCCCGCCGTTGCCCGCCCCCGCGACGCCCAACGGGCCGAAGCAGCACCCCTCCGTCCGTTCGCTCACGGCGATCATGCAGCCGATCGTCGCCGAGAAGGTCGCGGTCTACTCGCCGGACGAGGTCCTCGAGCTCCTCAACGTGCTCATCAACCTGCTCGAGAACGGGCGGGTCGATCTGCGCGGGCACTCGGCCCACGTGGCGCGGCTCACGCGCCGCGTGTCGGAGCGTATGGCGCTCAAGCCGAAGGACGTCATCGCGGTCGCGGCGGCGGGCTTCATCCACGACCTCGGGAAGATGGGCACCTTCCACCTGACGGCCCTCAACTGCGCCGAATACGAAGGGCACAAGGTCGCGGCGCAGAAGTCGTTCCGCACGCCGAGCCGCCTCCTCGAGTCGGTCAAGATCACGCCGGAGACGATGCTCGCCGTCGTCCACATGTACGAGCGGCACGACGGCCGGGGCTTCCCCGACGGCCTCACGGGCAAAGAGATCCCGTTCGGCGCGCGGATCCTCTCCATCGTCGACACCTACGCCGACCTCACGCAAAACCCACGCAACCCGTTCCGCAAGGCCCTGACGCCCACCGAGGCGTTCGAGGCGCTGGTGAAGCTCAAGGGCTCCGTCTTCGACCCTGACCTCGTGGACATCTTCCACAACGTCGTCATGGGAGAGGACCTGAAGGCGCGCCTCCTCGCCGATCGCTACGTGGTGCTGCTCGTCGACCCCGACGCAGAGGAGACCACGGTGCTCGAGCTCCGCCTCATCGAGCAAGGGTTCGACGTGCGGATCGCGCGCACCGCCGACCAGGCGAAGGAGTGCCTCGCGAGCGGTGTCATCGACGTCGTGATCAGCGAGATCGAGCTCCCGGGCGGAGACGGCCTGGAGCTGCTCGCCCAGGCGCGCCGCGAGAAGTGGGGCAAGGATCTCGCCTGGGTCATCCACACCCGATGGCAGGGGCGCACCGAGGCCCAGCGCGCCTTCGAGCTCGGCGTCATCGATTTCGTCTCGAAGCCGACCGCGACCGACCTCCTCGTCGCCAAGCTCAAGGCGCGGCTCGACAGCCAGCGCAAGGCTGCGGGCAGCTCGGGCGGCGTCAGCGGCTCGCTCAAGGAGATGGGGTTACCCGACATGATCCAGGTCCTCTTCCACGGACGGAAGACGGGCAATCTCAAGATCCGCCGTGGCAACGACCTCGGCGAGATCCACTTCGTGAAGGGCGCCGTGGTCAACGCGCTGTGGGAGAACAACGCCGGCGCGGACGCCTTCTACCGGCTCCTGCACCTCGCCGAGGGCGACTTCCAGTTCGACCCCGCCTTTCGCCCCCAGGAGACGCGCATCCAGGAGTCGGTGGAGAGCTTGCTCCTCGAAGGCATGCGCCGCCTCGACGAAGGATTGTAACTAGCGGGCGGCGACGGCCAGCGCGGCCAGCGCGTCGTACGCGGCGTACTTGAACATCTCGGAGAGCGTCGGGTAGTTGAAGACCATCTCGATGAGGGTGTCCACGCCGCCGCCCAGCATCAGCGCCATCTGACCGATGTGCACGAGCTCGCTCGCACGCTCGCCGATGCAGTGGCAACCGATCAGCTTGCGCGAGCTCCGCTCGAAGAGGAGCTTGATGACGCCGTCCTTGTCCCCGACGATCTTGCCGCGCGCGTTGTCCCGGTAGAACGCGCGCCCGACGACGTACGCGATCTTCTTCTCTTGCGCTTGCTCCTCCGAGAGGCCGATCGAGCTGACCTCCGGGATGGTGTAGATGCCGTACGGCAAGAGGTGGCTGACCTGCCGCTTGTAGGTGAACCCGAACGCGTGGCACACCGCGACGCGTGCCTGCTCCATCGACGTCGACGCGAGCGCCGGGAAACCGATGACGTCTCCGGCGGCGTAAATGCTGGGGCAGGCCGTCCTGTAGTCGTCGTCGACCTGGATGTACCCGCGCTTGTCGGCCACGACGCAAACGCCGCCCAGCGCGAGCTCCTCCGAGCGGCCGTTGCGTCCGGCGGCGTAGAGGAGCTTCTCGCTCGCGATCTCCTGGCCGTCCTCGAGCGTGGTCACGATGCCGCGCCCGGGCACGCGCTTCACGGTCTTCGAGACGGCGTTCAGCCGCACGTCGATCTCCATGCCGGCCATGGCGCCGCGCAGTCGGTCACCCATCTCGAGGTCGAGGAAGGGCAAGAGCCTCCCGCGTCCATCGACGAGCGTGACCTTCACGCGCATGGCGGCGAACATCGAGGCGTACTCGCAGCCGATGACCCCGCCGCCCAGGATGGTCATCGTCTCGGGGAGGCGATCGATGAGGAGAATGGTGTCCGAGTCGTCGACGTCCTCGTCGTCGAAGGGGATGTTCGCCGGCTGGAAGGGCTTGGAGCCCGTGGCCACGAGGAAGTAGTCGGCCGTCATCCTGCGGGGCGGCTCGCCGGGATGGTCAATCTCCACGGTGTGGGCGTCGACGAAGTGGGCGACTCCACGCACCTGATCGACATGGTGGCGCTCGAGGTTCCACTTGATGCGCGCGACCTCCAGCTCGCGCACCGCGTTCTTCCGCGAGAGGAGCTTCGGCACGGCGAGCTCGGGGTTCAGCCCGATCGTCAGGCCGTAGAGCTCACGCTGCCGGTAACCGGAGAGGAAGAGCGCGGTCTCGCGCAGCGTCTTCGAGGGGAGGGTGCCGGTGTGGACGGCCGCGCCCCCGGGCTCGGCCTCGCGCTCCACGACACAGACGCGCTTGCCGAAGTAGGCAGCCTGAACGGCGCCCTTCTCCCCGGCAGGACCGACGCCGAGGACCACGAGATCGTAGTCGTACGCCACGGCCCGACCGTACCAGACTTGACCGGCCTCGGGGCATGACGGACCGTCATGCCATGGGCGTCGAGATCGAGCGAAAGTTCCTGGTGCAGCGGGACCTCTGGCACCCGGAGGACGAGGGCAAGAGCTACCGGCAGGGCTACCTCTGCCGCGACCGAGGCCGCACGGTGCGGGTCCGGCGCGCCGGCGAGAAGGCCTTTCTGACCATCAAGGGCGAGGGCCTTGGCCTCGTCCGTCCCGAGTTCGAGTACGAGATCCCGGCCAAGGACGCCGACGAGCTGCTCGCCCTCTGCATCCAGCCGCTGATTGAGAAGCGCCGCTACAGGGTCCCGCACGAGGGGCACACCTGGGAGGTCGACGAGTTCTTCGGCGACAACGCGGGGCTCCTCGTAGCCGAGATCGAGCTCCAGCGGGCCGATGAGCCGTTTGCCCATCCCGCGTGGGTCGGCAAGGAGGTGACGGACGACCCTCGCTACCAGAACGCCAACCTCGTGGCCCATCCGTGGAGCCTGTGGAAGGCCGAGGTGTGACGCCCGCGCGGGCGGCTACTTGGCCTTCGCCGGCTTGACGATCTCGACCTCCCAGTCGACGACCGCGTCGGTGCCCGCGAACGGCGGGTACTGAAGGTTCACGAACGCCTGCGTCGCGCACCGCCCCGTGGGCTTGCCGTCGTATGGCTCGCCGATCGTGGCGCTCTTCGAGTGGCCGTTGTGGCCAAGCTTGACCGAGACGTTCGTCTTGCCCCACGGACCGTTGGCCGCGCCGCTGTCGTCCGTCGCCGCGCCGCAGTTCGCCTTCACCTGGCGGGCCGCACGCTTGAGGACCACCTCGGCCGCATCCCGGTCGTACGAGTGGCCACCGAAGTCGGGCGGAAGATGCGGCCCGTCGTCCGTCGGAGCCGCCTGCGTCGGCGCGGAGCTTCCGGTGCCTGAGGAGGGGGGTGGCGAAGAGTCGTCGGCCGGGGGTGGCGTGCTCTTTGGAGTGGTCGGATGGCTCGCCGTCTCGGACGAGGAGTCCCATTTGGTGGAGTCGTCGCCACCACCGGACGACGCGGTCGACGGGTCGGCGGCCGGCTTGGAGGGACCGCAGGCCAGGAAGCCTGCCGCAAGAACCGAGACAGCTAGGATGCCCCGCATGGGTCGTGGTGTAGCACGAGAGGCCAGAAAGGAGGAGTGGGCCGCCCCGGTCGCGCTCGCCGCGGGAGTACTTATGTTTGGACCGTGATTCCGATCCCGCTGAACCACGAGAACCCCACGCGCACCCGCCCGGTCCTCACGGTGGCGCTCATCGTGGCCAACACCGTCGCGTGGTTTTACCAGCTGCTACACGGAGTCCAGCTCTCGGTCCTCGAGTATGGGCTCATCCCCTCCTGGATTCTCCACCGCATGAGCGCCGGGTCCGTGCCGCTCGGACACGGCTGGCTCGAGCTCTCGCAGGCGGTTCCCTGGCCATGGACGGTCTTCACGTCCATGTTCACGCACGGCGGCTGGCTGCACCTCATCGGCAACATGTGGTTTCTCTGGATCTTCGGGGACAACCTCGAGGACCGCATGGGAAGACTGCGCTTTCTGGCGTTCTACCTCCTGTGCGGGATCGCCGCGGCCATCACGCAGGTGCTGGCGGCGCCCGCCTCGACGATGCCGATGATCGGCGCGTCCGGCGCCATCGCGGGCGTCCTCGGTGGCTACATCCTCCTCTATCCGACCGCGCGCGTCCGGTGCCTGCTCTTCCTTTTCGTCTTCATCACGACGATCCGGATCCCCGCCTTCATCTTGCTGGGCCTCTGGTTCGTGTCCCAGTTCTTCATGCAGAGCGAGGGCGTCGCGTGGATGGCGCACGTCGGCGGGTTCCTGGCTGGGCTGGCGCTCGTGAAGCTCTTCGCGCGACCGGTGCCGCCCAGGGGCAGCCCGCTCGAGGCCGTCTGGAGCTGACGACGAGCGCGAACGCTCAGAGGTCGACGATCTTGTAGTCCTTGATCTTGTAGAGGAGCGCGCGATGACTGATCTCGAGCACCTCCGCGGCGCGCGTGCGGTTGCCCTTCGTCTTCTGGAGGGCGCGCCGGATGAGGATCTCCTCGATCGCCTGCGTCGTCTTCTTGATCGAGAGCTCTCCCGAGGCGAGCTGCACCTGCACGGGATCGAGCGCCTCGCGGATGCGCTCGGGCAGGTCGTGCGAGTCGAGCACCTCGCCCTCCGACAGGACCATCGCCCGCTCGATCGTGTTCTCGAGCTCCCGCACGTTGCCCGGCCACGCGTACTCGAGCAGCAGCTTCCGAGACTCGCTCGTGAGCCCGCGGGTCTGTGTCCCCAGGCGCGCGTTGTTGCGGGCGATGAAGTGGTCGATGAGGAGGTTGATGTCCTCGCGGCGTACCCGCAAGGGTGGGATGAAGATCGGCAGTACGTTGATGCGGTAGTAGAGGTCCTCGCGGAAGCGCCCCGCCTTCACCTCGGCCGCGAGATCCCGGTGTGTCGCCGCGACGATGCGCACGTCGACCTTGAGGTCCTTGGCGTCTCCGAGGCGCCGAACGGAGTCTTCCTGGAGCACGCGCAGGAGCTTCACCTGCAGGTTGAACGGGAGCTCTCCGATCTCGTCGAGGAATAGCGTTCCGCCGCTCGCCTCTTCGAAGAGGCCGCGCCGGTCGCTGTTCGCGTCCGTGAAGGCGCCGCGCTTGTGCCCGAACAGCTCGCTCTCGAGCAGGTTCTCCGGGATGGCGCCGCAGTTGATGGCGACAAAGGGAGCGTTCTTGCGGTTGGAGCGTGAATGCAGCGCGCGCGCGACCAGCTCCTTGCCGACGCCGCTCTCCCCCGCGATGAGCACAGTCGTCTTGAACTCGGCGATCTTCGTGATGGTCCGGAAGATCTCGACCATCGAGGCGCTCTTGGCGAGGATTGACTCGAACTGGTTCTCCGCCCGGATCTGCTCGCGCAGCGCGCGGTTCTCGCGACGAAGCGCCTCGCGCTCCTCCGCCTTGCGCAGGGCGAGGACGATCTCGTCGGGCTTGAAGGGCTTGCCGACGTAGTCGTACGCGCCGGCCTTCATGGCCTCGAGGGCGAGGTCGACGTTGCCGTAGGCGCTCATCACGATGACCGTGGCGGGGTTCTGCTTTGCCTTCAGCGTGGCCAACAGATCGAGGCCGCCCATCTTGGGCATCCGGACGTCCGTCAAGATGACGTCGGGGCCGAAGCTGTCGACCAGCAAGAGGGCGCTCTCGCCGCTGTCGGCGACCTCGACCTCGTAGCCGTGCTTCTTCAGCAACGTCTTCAGGACGAGGCGGATGTTCTCTTCGTCGTCGACGACCAAGACTCGGCGCATGGCGTGTTACGCAACCTTTGCAGAGGTACGTTACCACGAAACAGAGGCAAACCGAGCGTGGCCCCCGGTGCGGCCGGAAAGTTTGCGGGGGAGCGAGGCCCGGCGGGCTCCGTCGAACGAATGGTGCCGCCCGGGCGCCCGTGGTCCAATGCGAGCTGTGAAGGGACCGGGCGCGGCGAGGGTCATGGCGGTCCTCGCGTGTCTGCTGGCGGGCGCCCACCTCTCCGTTGCGTGCGGGTCGCGTACGGGGCTGTTCGTCCTCGAAGAGGCGCCCGCGACCGATGCGGCGCCGCCGCCCGACACCGCGCTCGAGGCGAGCGAAGACGTCGCGGTCGACACGGCGGCCGACACCTCGAGCGAGGCGGACGTCGGCGTCGATGCGCTCCCCATGATAGACGCCGCCCCGCTCCCCGACGTCACCGTCGTGGGTTGCCTCGACGCGGGCGCGACCGAGATCTACCTCGTCAGTGCCCAGAACGAGCTCATGAGCTTCTACCCTCCCACGCTCGACTTCGCGATGATCGGCACGCTCGCTTGCCCGGCCAACGCGATGGCGGCGCCGAACTCGATGGGCGTCGATCGTACGGGGACCGCGTTCGTCAACTTCAGCGATGGGGAGCTCTTCCAGGTGAGCACCGCAAGCGCGGCGTGCATCGCCACGCCCTTCCTTCCCGCCCAGAGCGGGTTCACCCAGTTCGGCATGGGCTACGTGGGCGATCCCGAGGACGGCGGCGATACGCTCTACGTCGCCGCGGACTTCAGCACCACGGGGCTCGCGACGATCGACACGACGAGCTTCCTCCTGACGGTCGTGGGCCAGTTCGGACCGAGCCCGATCGCCTCCCCCGAGCTCACCGGCACGGGCGATGGAAGACTCTTCACCTTCTACACGGACCCGAGCGACCCCAATTCGTCCATCATCAGCCAGGTCGACCCGCTCACCGCCCAGGAGATCGCGTCGAACCCTCTGCCGGGGGTCATGCAGGGGCCCGACTACGCGTTCTCGTTCTGGGGCGGCGACTTCTACCTGTTCACCAACCCCAACGGCGATCACTCGGTGGTCACTCGCTACAGCCCGAGCGACGGCTCGATCACCACGGTCGCCAGTCTGCCCTCGGGCACCTTCATCGTGGGCGCCGGCGTATCGACCTGCGCGCCACGCTGATCGGAAGAAGAAATGGATACAGGTCTCGATCGTCTCGCAAGCACCCCGGCCCTCGCCAACAAGCTCCGCGGCGTCCGCTTCGGCCTCCTCGCGCACCCCGCATCGGTCTCGCGGGAGCTCGAGCACGTGGCCGAGGTCCTCGCGCGCCTGTCGCTCTCGCCGAGCATCGTGTTCGGCCCCGAGCACGGGTACGGGGGCGAGGCGCAGGACATGATCGGCGTCGCGGACGCCCGCGACGCGCGGGGTACGCCCATCCGCAGCCTTTACGGAGACGAGGTCGCCGAGCTCTCGCCGCGCGACGCCGACCTTGCGGGGCTCGACGTCCTCGTCATCGACCTTCAAGACGTGGGCTCGCGCTACTACACGTTCGTGTGGACGGCCGTGCTGGCCATGCGTGCGTGCGCGCGGCTCGGGGTGCGTGTCCTCGTCCTGGATAGACCGAACCCGCTGGGCCACGATGACGCGGCCGTCGAGGGCCGAGCCCAGAGCCCCGCATACCTCTCCTTCGTCGGGCTCGAGCCGTTGCCGGTTCGCCATGGGCTCACCCTCGGAGAGATCGTCGCGTGGCGCGCGCTCGAGGAGCGCTTGCCACGCGAGCTCGTCGAGGTGGTCCCGGTCACGGGGCTCGATCGCGCGGCGCACGCGACGGCGTGGGACCGCGCGTTCGTCATGCCTTCCCCCAACATGCCCACCTACGAGACGGCGCTCGTCTACCCCGGTGGCTGCCTCCTCGAAGGGACGAACCTCTCGGAGGGGCGCGGCACGACGAGGCCGTTCGAGATCTTCGGCGCTCCGTGGATCGACGGAGCCCGGCTCGCGAGCGAGCTGTCTGCGCTGGGTCTGTCCGGCGTCCGCGCCCGGCCGCTCACGTTCTCACCGACGTTCCACAAGCACGCCCGCACGGTCTGCGGGGGCGTGCAGGTTCACGTGACCGACGTTGAGGCGTTCCGCCCCGTCCGCACCTACGTCGCGCTCATCGCCCTCGCGCACCACCAGGACCCGGAGCGCTTCCGCTTTCGCACGGAGCGCTACGAGTTCATCGACGACATCCCGGCGTTCGATCTGCTGACGGGTGAGGCCTCTGCTCGGGAGGCGATCCTGGCGGGCACGCCCGCGGGCACGGTTGCTCAGGCGGTCGGCGATGTGCCGGCGAGCGACCGCGCCATCGTCGCTCGCGCCCGGGAAGCTGCCCTTGCGCTGAAACCGCGTTAGTTGCGTCGCTCGGGGCGGCATTCGAATTGCCCCCGACGTAGCCGCCCGGCGAGCAGCCCGTTTGCGCGCATCCGGAGCCTGGCGGTCTTTTCTTCGTCGTCGCTAGCTAGTCGGGGGGTGCTTCGTTAGACTCCCCTGGTGGCAAGAGGCGACGAGGAGGCCTTGATCGGCCGGACGATCGCGGGCAAGTTCGCCGTCGAATCGATCCTCGGCACCGGGGCGATGGGGCAGGTCTACAAGGCGAGGCAAGTCGCCCTCGAGAAGACCATCGCGCTGAAGGTGATGCATGCCGAGCTGGCCTCCGACCCGACCTTCGCCGACCGTTTTCAGCGCGAAGCCAAGGCAGCGAGCCGCCTCAACCACCCGAACTCGATCGGCGTGATCGACTTCGGACAGGAGCCCGACGGGCTGCTCTACATCGCGATGGAGTACGTCGACGGCCGCGATCTGCTCAAGGTGATCGTCGCGGACTGGCCGCTCTCGGCGGATCGAATCGCGAGCATCGTGATGCAGGCCCTCGCCGCGCTGGCGGTGGCGCACGACATGGGCGTCGTTCACCGGGATCTGAAGCCCGAGAACATCATGGTCCTCGCGGGCACCGACGACGAAGGCAACCCCGTGGACGTCGTGAAGGTGTGCGACTTCGGCATCGCCAAGATGAGCTCGCGGTCCAGCAGCAAGACCGCGGGCGGGCTGACGGGCCCGACGACCACGCAGGGCCTCTTCGTCGGCACCCCGGAGTACGTGTCGCCCGAGCAAGGCAAGGGCGAGCCGATCGATGCGCGGAGCGATCTCTACTCGATGGGCGTCATTCTCTTCCAGCTGCTGACCGGCCGCGTGCCGTTCGAGGCCGAGAGCGCGGTGGGAATCGTCCTCAAGCACGTGACGGAGGAGCCGCCGGTCCCTTCGCAGCTCAACCCGAGCATCGACCGCCGCCTCGAGGCCATCTGCCTCAGGGCGATGCGCAAGCGTCGGGAGGACCGCCCGCAGACCGCTCGCGAGATGCGAGCCGAGCTGCGGATGGTACGCGAGTCGATGCCGTACCCCATCGAGTCGCGATCGGTCCTCACGCCCACGCCGGAACCGTCGAGCCCGGTCGCCGTCAACGCGGCGACGGTTCGAGCGGGCACTCCCCGGGTGGGGGATACGACCCCTGCCCCTTCGAAAGGCCCGGAGCTGCGGAGCGCGGGCACTCCGAGCGGGACGATGGCCCTGCCGGAGCTTCCGGTCGAGAGGTCACGCTGGGTAACGGTCGCCTTCCTCGTCGGGCTCGTCGGGCTCCTTGGTGGAGGCGTCATGCTCACCTTCTTCCCAGGGCTCGTACCCGGCGTGGGCACCCGGAGCGACGGCTCGGAGATCGCCGGCCGTGAGGCCGCTGCCAGCAGCGGCCCGGTCTCCACGGCGCCGGTGACGCGAACGGCGCCCGCCCCGGAGGCCATCATCCCGGCGACGCCCAGCGTCGTCGCGACCGCGGCCGCGATCGCCGACGGCGCCGTTGCCTCGGTCACGCCGCGGGTCGCTCCCTCGGCCAAGGCCCCCGCGCTCGCGCTGGTCGATCCCAGGATGATCGCCGCCGCAGGCAATCCCGCCCCTGTCGGCGCTTCGCCATCGGGCACAGCCGCACCGGAGGCGCCGTCGGCGCCGTTCAACCTGTTGACCGCAGGGGCGACCGTGGAGGTCGTCTCCTCGCACGGCGCGTTGATCTCAGACGTCAAAGCGGCGTTGCCTGGCCTGCAGTACACAGTCTGCTACCGCGAGGCGTTGCGCCGAGGGCAGAAGCGGCTCGAAGGACGCCTGATTCTGAAGCTCAAAATCGACCCTTCGGGGTTGATCACGGGCGCCGACGCGCTTGGCCCCGCCGAGCTCATCAAGAGCAGCGTCACGGGGTGCGTCCAGAGCGCGACGGTGGGGACCGTGTCTCGGGTACCGGACGTACCTCCCGAGGGGGCCAGCGCCGAAGCCGCCATCGTTTTCAACCCGGACTGAGCGGAACGGAGACCGGGCCGGGCACAAAAAAACGTGCCCGAACAGCGAACTGCTCGGGCACGGTGGGCTCGCGCGGTGGGGGAGGGGGGCTCGCGCAAGCCCTCAAGGTGAAACCGGCCCCGCACGCATCGTGGGAGGTGCGCGCGCAGGAACCGACTGCACAGCAGTTACTTGGGGCGCCGCAAGCCCGGCTACTTCTTTTTCTTGTCCGTGGGACCTTCGAGGTCCTCGGCCAGGTAGCTCAGGATGACCTCGTCGAGCGACTTGTCGCTGATCAGGTCCTCTCCGAAGATCGAGGTGCTCCGCTTGGGCCGGGCTTGGCCAAAGATACCCGCCGGCCTGGCCGGCGCGTAGCGGCCGTCCGGAGCGGGCGAGCCTCCTCCCGTGGTGGTGGGCGCCCCGGGCCGGCCAAGAGGCGGCGCAGGACGCGAGGCTTCCTTCTCCGCACGCGGGTCCGGGCGTGCCGGAATCGGCGTCCGGGCGCGAGGGGCGTGGGAAGGCGTCGGCGGCCGTCGGGCGGAGGCAGGCGGAGGCCTCGACGGCTTCATCGCCATCGGCCCTTCCGGAGGCGGCGTCAGCGTTCGGTAACCGCCACCGGTCCCGGGCTCCTTGCTGCGGAACAGGTTCGGCGGAGGTGGAGGCAGATCGCTGTGCGGCTCGAAGCGCCCCGAGCCGACGTCCGCGGCAGCACGCTCTAGCGCATCGACGTCCACCTCCTCGTCCTGCGACGGCATCCGCGTCGTCGCCGGCACCTGCTCGTCGAGCGACGCCTGGAGGGTCCGGTCGGAGGGGGGGCCGCCCGTTGCCGCGCGCAGCGCAGCCTCGGGCATCGGGGGAGGGACCAGCGCTTGCCTAGCCGCCTTGTCCGCTGCCTCTCCCGGCTTCACGTCCGACGGCTTCGGCCCCGTCGGGCTCGCCTTCGGCGCCGCGGGAGGCGGCTGCCCCGCTTTCGCCGCCTGCGCGTCCTCAAGGAGCTGATCGAACTGCCCATCGCGCAGGGCGATGAGCATTCCCTTGTGCTGCTCCTTCATCATCTGGCGGACGGTGTCCGCCATCTTCTCGGCCCCCAGGTACTCGGCGTAGCTCGTCTTGATGGACTTCAGGATCCGTCCGCCATCCATGAAGAGGTGTGTGATGATGTGCGGGTGCCTTATGCCGCTGTCTTCCGTTTGAACATGGAAGACGCGGTTCTTGTGCCGGATGTTGTTGTTGTACCCGAGGAGGGGCGACGGGTCTTTCGGCATCGGCGCTATAGGCTCTTAGATACGCGCACATGCACGAGTGCACGGGCCTTTCAAAACCTATCAGTCCCCCACGATCGAGGAAAGGCACCTCTCGCGGGCCGTCCGGAGCTCGGCCGTCGGAACGAACACGGCGGGTGCGGCGCCCCCTTCCGGAGTGCTCGGATGGCGCTCGATGAGAACGATCGACAGGTTCGCCCCGCCAGTCACTCCTAGCTCCGTGTACGCGACGCCGGCGTCGCGCGCGCTATGGACGACGGCGTCGAGGTCCGCACGCCGCACGCTGATGACCACCCGTGACGGATGCTCCCCGAACAGCAGCGACGCTGCCTCCACCGACGAAGGGCCCGAGGCGGGCCCCTCCAGGTCGATGCGCGCCCCCACGTCCCCGACGTTCGCCGGCGCCGTCGCGCAGCACTCGGCCAGGGTGACCGCGAGGCCCCCCTCCGCGATGTCGTGCGCGCTCCGAAGGAGGTGCGCCCGTGCCAGCGTGAGCACGAGCTTCTGGAGGCTCGCCTCCGCCGCGAGATCGATCTGCGGAGCGACTCCCGCGACCTTACCTCCTAGCTTGCGCGATGCGTATTCGCTGCCGCCGAGCCCAGGGCAGCCGCGACCGCGATCGGGTGGGGCGCCGAGCAGGAGGACCACGTCCCCCGCTGCCTTGAACCACTGCGTGACGTGGTCGTCGAGCGAGCGGAGCTGCCCGACGACGGCGACCGTCGGCGTCGGCAGGATGGGACGTCCGTCCGTCTCGTTGTAGAGGCTCACGTTGCCGCTCACGACCGGGACGCCCAGCGCGTTGCACGCTGCGGCGATCCCGTCGATCGCGAGGGCGAACGAGCGCATCACCTCCGGCCTCTCGGGGCTGCCGAAGTTCAGGCAATCGGTCAATCCGATGGGCTCGGCGCCCGAGCAGACGAGGTTGCGGCAGCACTCGGCCACACCCATGGCCGCTCCCTCGAACGGCGCGAGCTCGACGTAGCGGCCGTTGCAGTCGACGGCGAACGCCAGAAACTTCTCCACCGTACGTCCGTCCTTCTCGCACGGAACGCACAAGACGGCGGCGTCGGAGCCCGGCCGAACGGCAGTGCCGCCGCGCACGATCTGATCGTACTGCCGCCAGATCCATTGCCGCGAGCCGAGGTTCGGGGCTCCGACCAGCGCGAGGAGCTCCTCGCGGAGGTCGCCCGGCGGCGGCATCGCCACGCTGGGAGCCTCGGGCCGGGCCGCCTGCGGACGATCGTAGATGGGGGCCGCGTCCGTCAGCGCATCGATCGGAATGTCGCACACGACCACGGGGGCCGTGGTCGACGGCGAATCATCCAGCGGATCGTGCTCGGGCGTCGCGGTGATGACCCAGCGCTTGGTCGCCGTGACGTGCCCGATGATCGCGCAGTCGAGCTCCCACTTCTTGCAAATCTGGCGGACGCGCTCGTCCTTGCCCTTCTTCGTGACGAGCAGCATTCGCTCCTGCGACTCGCTGAGCAAGATCTCGTACGGGGTCATGTTCTTGGCCCGCCGCGGCACGGCGTCCAGGTGAAGCTCGATGCCGTTGCCTGCGCGTCCTGCCATCTCGACGCTGGACGAGGTGAGCCCGGCTGCTCCCATGTCCTGGATTCCCTCGAGCAGGTCCTCCTGAAAGAGCTCGAGGCACGCCTCGATGAGGAGCTTTCCCATGAACGGGTCGCCCACCTGCATGGTCGGGCGTTGCGAGGGACCGTCCGCCGAGAATTCGTCGCTGGCCATGGTCGCGCCGTGGATGCCGTCGCGGCCCGTCTTTGCGCCGATGTAGAGGATCGCGTTGCCGATCCCGGTGGCTCGCCCGTAGAAGATGCGGTCCGTGCGGGCGACGCCGCAGGTGAACGCATTGACGAGGATGTTGCCGTCGTAGCGCGCGTCGAACTGGACCTCGCCGCCGACCGTGGGGACGCCGATGCAGTTGCCGTAGCCACCGATGCCGGCCACGACGCCGCGGAGAAGCTCCGGTGTCCGGGGGTGGTCCGGCCGGCCGAACCGCAGCGAGTTCAGCCCGGCGATCGGCCGGGCGCCCATCGTGAAGACGTCGCGCAGGATGCCGCCCACGCCGGTCGCCGCGCCCTGGTAGGGCTCGATGAAGCTCGGGTGGTTGTGCGACTCCATCTTGAAGACGACGGCGAAGCCATCGCCGATGTCAACGACTCCGGCGTTCTCCCCAGGTCCCTGGATGACGCGGGGCCCCTTCGTCGGCAGCCTCCGCAGGTGGACGCGAGACGACTTGTACGAGCAGTGTTCGCTCCACATGACGCTGAAAACACCGAGCTCGGGGTAGGTCGGCGTTCTCCCGAGGGTCTCCACGACCTTGGCGTATTCGGCAGGAGAGAGCTTGTGCTGGGCGGCGAGCGCGTCCGTGACCGGCAGGTCTCCTGGAAACGCCTTGGGGAGCTCGCCCGGGTGGGAGGAGCGGAGCGGGCGCGCGGACGGACGATCGGTCGACATTGCGGAGGAAGTAGCCGGAAAAGCCCGGCGGATCCACCCGTGAGGCCTGCGAGCGCGCTCGGCGGCCATCAAACGCGCGCGGTTGGCCGGGAAGCGCGCCGTGCTTGCCGATCAACCCCTTGCGTGGGCCTGCCCTTCGCCCTCGACCGCCCCTGCGGAGGGCTCGTGGGCCGCGGGCGCGGGAGCCATAGCCATGCCCCCGAGCATCGATACGACGAAGACGAGACCAGCTACCTGACCGCTGGCGAGCGATGTGACCGCGGGACCGGGGCACAACCCGGAGAGGCCCCAGCCGGCGCCGAAGATGGCGGCCCCCACGACGAGACGGGGGGTGATGGCCGTCGAGGCTCGAAGGACCGAGAAGCGCCCCCCCAGGGCAGGCGACTGGAGCCGCCCCGCCCAGCGGAACGCCACCGCCGAGACGCCGATGGCCCCCACCATGACGAAGGCCAGGCTGGGGTCCCACGCGCCGAACACGTCCAGGAAGGCCAGGACCTTCGCCGGGTGGGTCATTCCCGCGAGGGACAGGCCGAGCGAGAACAGAGCCCCCGCGAGCAGGGCCACGACGTTTCTGCGGGTCTCTGGCGACCCGATCCCGCCCTGGGGGCTCATTGCGCGGCCCCATGACGGACCAGGAAGACGACCCCGGCGGCGACGGCCATGAACGTCCCCGTCGCGACGATCGACCGCAGGGAGCCCCGGCTGATGCCGCATACCCCATGGCCGCTCGTGCACCCGCCGGCGAGCCTGGTGCCGAGGCCCACGAGGACACCCGCGACGGCGAGCGTGGGTAGCGACCCGCCGATGACACCGATGGCGTTCGGCGCCACGGCCCGCGCGACGAAGCCGCCGCCCACGAGCCCGACGACGAACATGGCCCGCCACCCCCACTCGCCTTCGGCTGCGTGCACCAGGCCGTCGAGGATGCCGCTGATGCCCGCCACCCGCCCGTTGATGAGCAGGAGGAGCGCGACGGCGAGGCCGATGAGCGCGCCGCCACCGAGCGCCTCTGCGAGGGATCCAAGGTTCATGGGGTCACCATAGTAGATATGAATCTAACATAGCGAACGCCGGTGCCTTCGCAAGCAAGGTTCTTCGGGTCCCTTATGCCGCGCGCGGCGCGGTCGTTCCTTTCCTTGCGGACACCACGCCGACGAGCCACGGGCGCCGTCCAGCCGAGCTGGGGAAGGCCTGCGATCCACCCATGCGTCGGGAGAAGCCATGACACAGACCGTCCTCGCCATCGACGACTCTCCCGACATCCATCGCCTCCTCGCCGTTCGCCTCAAGCCCGAGGGGCTGATCCTCCATCACGCCCTCGACGCGGCGGAAGGGCTGGCCATGGCGCGAGAGCTTCGGCCCGATCTCATCCTCCTCGATATCGAGCTTCCCCTCGTCACGGGCTTCGAGGTCTGCCAGAAGCTGAAGCAGGACCCGTTGACCGAGTCGTGCCCTGTGATCTTTCTCACGGGCGCTACCGAGGTCTACGCGAAGGTGCAGGGCTTCGATCTGGGCGCCGTCGACTACGTGACCAAGCCGTTCGATCCGGCCGAGCTTCGTGCGCGCGTGCGTGCTGCGCTCCGGACCAAGCGATTCCACGACTTGCTCGCGGCGCGGTCCTCGGTGGACGCGCTCACCGGGATCTGGAACCGCTCGTACTTCAACCAGCGATTCGGCGAGGAGATCTCCGCCGCGCAGCGCTACGGGCGCACCATCTCGCTCGTCATGCTCGACCTCGACAACTTCAAGAAGCTGAACGACGGCTTCGGGCATCCGTTCGGAGACCAGGTGCTGGAGGGCGTGGGTGAGCTGCTGCACACGTTCCTTCGCGCGACGGATGCGCCTTGCCGGTTCGGCGGGGAGGAGTTCGCCATCATCCTCACCGAGACGGATCTGGAGGGTGCCCAGATCACTGCAGAGCGCCTCCGCCAGCAGATCGCGGAGCTCGAGTTTCGTCCGGCACGCAAGCGTGTCCGGGTCACCGCGAGCATGGGGATCGCCTGCTCGACGCTGTTCCCCACGACGGAGCTGTCGGTCTGCGGGATGGTGACGGCTGCCGACGACGCCCTCTACCAGGCCAAGCACGAAGGCCGCGACCGGGTCTGTGCCGCCAGTGCCGCCGCCTGCCCCAGAGAAACCTGAATCATCCCAACTGACCTGGCGATGCCCGGGCCACCGCCACCTGCGGGCGGCTCGATGGCGGTCCGCCTGCAGGCCCTGGGTCGCGTCGACGGCTGGAGGGCCCAAGGCCCGCGCATGCCCGCGTTACGTGCCGCGCGGTGGGTAAGGAATGCCCCCCCGAAGACTGCAGGCTTCGTGAGCGAGCCCCCCGTCCGATCGCCTTGCACGTCCCCGGTGGGGTCATTTGTGCCCCAGGGTCGCCGGGGGTCGGTCGAAGAATCCCGGACGGCGACGCATTCGAGCGGGTCAGCCGGCACCCGGAGGTGAACGTGGGCAACTCGCGATTTCCCTTCGTTTGCCGTGAAAACAGGGCCCGACGCTGGATGGCACATCGCGCGCAATGAGGTCCTGCCATGAACACCCCCCCGCAGTCCCGCCGGTCGCCCAAGCTCGCGGCGCACAACCCCACGAGCGCCGAAATCCAGAAGTATCTCCCGCTGGTGGGCCACGCGGTCGCGCGGTTCGTGCGTCGCTTGCCCCCGAACGTTCAGGGCGACGACCTCTTCGCCGCCGGCGTCTACGGTCTGTTCGACTCGCTGCGCAAGGGGACGGAAGATCGTGGTCCCGCCTTCGAGTGGTACCTCCGCATCCGCATCCGCGGCGCGATCCTCGACGAGCTTCGTGCCCAGGACTGGCTGTCCCGCCGCGCGCGAAAGGGCGTCCAGGCGGCGAACGCGAGCGAAGGCGGAGGTCCGAGCGCCCGCGTCGTCGTCGGTTTCGACGACCTCTCCGAGCGGGGACACGCTGCCACGCTGACGGACGAGGACGCGAAGACTCCTCACCAGCTCGTGGAGCAGCGCATGGAGCGCGCGGCACTGGTCAAGGCTGTCGAGCAGCTGCCGCCGCGCGAGCGCCGGATCGTGAGCCTGCACTACTTCCAGGACGTTCACTTCAAGACCATCGCCGCCGAGCTCGGCGTCAGCGAACCGCGGGTCTCCCAGCTTCACGCGCGAGCCATGACCCGGCTCAAGTCGTTGCTCGTCACCGAGATCGACGTCGCAGCCTGAGCGCTTCTAACCAGACATGGGAGGCGGCGATCGCCGCCCCAAACGCCGTATTGCCGTGGAGAGACTCATGACCGAGCGCATTGCCGTCGTAGGCCTTGGATACGTAGGGCTGCCTGTCGCACTTGCGTTCGGGCGCAAGTTCCCGAACACGGTCGGTTTCGACATCAACGCGACGCGCGTCGAGGAGCTTCGCCGCGGCCACGACCGCAACGGCGAGACGCCGCGCGCGCTCCTGCACGAGACGACGCTCGAGGTCACGAGCGACCCGGCCAAGCTCGAAGGCGTGACGATCTTCGTCGTTGCCGTTCCGACCCCGGTTGACGACAACAACGTGCCCGACCTCACCCCTCTCCGTAAGGCGTCGGAGTTCGTCGGCAAGGTGATCAAGGCGGGCGCCATCGTCTGCTACGAGTCGACCGTCTATCCCGGCGCCACCGAGGAGGTGTGTGGCCCGATCCTCGAGCGCGTCAGCGGTCTGGTTCGCGGCGTCGACTTCAAGCTCGGCTACTCACCGGAACGGATCAACCCCGGGGACGAGGTTCACACCCTCGAAACCGTGACGAAGGTCGTCGCCGGCGAGGACGCCGCCACCCTCGAGCGGTTGGCGGGCATCTACGGCGCGATCGTCCCCAAGGGCGTGCATCGGGCGCCGACCATCAAGGTCGCCGAAGCGGCCAAGGTCATCGAGAACACCCAGCGCGACCTCAACATCGCGCTGATGAACGAGCTCGCGCTCATCTTCGACCGCCTGGGCATTCGAACCCGAGACGTTCTCGCGGCGGCAGGGACGAAGTGGAACTTCCTCCCGTTCCGGCCCGGTCTCGTAGGCGGTCACTGCATCGGAGTCGATCCCTACTACCTGACGACCAAGGCCCAGCAAGTGGGCCACCAGGCCCAGGTGATCCTCGCGGGCCGTCGGATCAACAACGACATGGGGCCTTTCATCGGGCAGAAGATGGCCAAGCTCCTCATCGAGTCGGACATCCCCGTGCGCCGCGCCCGGGTCGGGATCCTCGGCCTGACCTTCAAGGAAGACGTCAGCGACCTCCGCAACAGCAAGGTCCCCGACATCATCAAGGAGCTCGTCGCCTTCGGGATCGAACCGGTCGTCCACGATCCCCACGCGGAGGCGGCCGAGGCGATCCACGAGTATGGCCTCAAGCTCACGCCGTGGGAGCAGATTCGAAATCTCGATGGGCTCGTCGTCGCCGTCGCCCACAAGAAGTACATCGAGATGGGGCAGGACCAGCTCCTGTCGCTCGTACGACACGGCGGCGTCGTGGTGGACGTCAAGAGCATCCTGGACCCCTCTCGCATCGAGCGTTCGCTCCGGTACTGGTGCCTGTAAAGGACTGAAGGGGGGTACGCGCGGGCCCGAAGGCCGATACACTCCGTCCAATGCCGGCCACATCGGACTCTTCAACAGGCCTGCGAGCGATCCGGATGGGTGGGGCCACCACGGCCGTCTCGGACGCCCCGTCGGCGCCCGTCCACGTCCTCGTGGTCGACGACGATCCAGGGCTTCGGCGTAGCCTCGCCCGCGTCCTGAGCGCGCGAGGGTTTCGCGTCGGCACGGCGGAGGACGGTGTCGGCGGGCTCGCGTACCTGGACGAGAACGGGCCCGACGTGGCGCTCGTCGACATGCAGATGCCCAACATGGGCGGCTTCGACCTCCTGACCCGCGCGAAGGAGAAGGGCAGCCCCGCCGAGATCATCATGATGACGGCCCACGCCGGCGTGGACGCCGCGGTGGAGGCCGTGAAGGGCGGCGCGTACCACTTCTTGACGAAGCCGTTCGTCTCGAGCGAATCCGTAGTCCTTGTCGTCGCCCAGGCTGCGGAGCACAAGCGGCTCGTCGATCGGACTCGTCGGCTCGAGCAGCGTCTGGAGGCGCACGAGCAGTTCGGGGATCTCATCGGCACGTCACCGAAGATGCTCGCGGTGTATCGCCTGATCGAAGGCGTCGCCACGGCCACCTCGACGGTGATGATTCTCGGGGAGACCGGGACGGGCAAGGAACTCGTCGCCCGCGCCATCCATCAGCGGTCCTCCCGCGCGGACAAGCCCTTCGTGGCCGTGAACTGCGCGGCCATCCCGAAGGAGCTCGTGGAGAGCGAGCTCTTCGGCCACGTGCGAGGAGCGTTCACGGGAGCGCAGAACGCGCGGGCCGGCCTGTTCGAGGCCGCACACACCGGCACCATCTTCCTCGATGAGGTGGGCGACCTGCCGCTCTCCGCCCAGGTGAAGCTGCTCCGGACTCTCCAGGAGGGAGAGGTCAAGCGCGTCGGGGCGGATGAAACGAAGATCGTCGACGTGCGCGTCCTCGCTGCCACGAACGTCGACCTGAAGGAGCGCATCGCCGCCAAGACGTTCCGCAGCGATCTCTACTATCGCCTCAACGTGATCTCCGTGGAGCTCCCCGCGCTTCGCGACCGGGGAGACGATGTGATGCTCCTGGCGCATCACTTCATCCACAAGTATTCGCGGCGAATGTCGCGCGAGCCCAAGCGCCTGGCTCCTTTGGCGTTGCAGGCGCTGCGGGCCTACGCGTGGCCGGGCAACGTACGCGAGCTGGAGCACGCCATAGAGCGGGCCGTCGTGCTGTCACAAGGCGCGAGCATCGAACCTTCGGACCTCCCGGTCGAAGCCCAGCCTCGGGAGCGGGCGTTGGAGGTTTCGCCTCCCCTCTCGCGAGGGCCGGCGCCGAACGCTGCGCTGCTCGCCGACCTTCCCTATGCCGAGGCCAAGCGGATCGCCCTCACCCAGTTCGACGACACGTACGTGGGTGAGGTGCTCCGGCGCGCGGGGGGCAACCTCTCGGAAGCGGCGCGCCAGGCGGGCATAGACCGGTCGAACTTCAAGCGCCTGATGCGTAAATCCAAGACGGGCGGCCCGCGCGGTCCGGACGACGACTGAGGCCTATTCGGCCTCCGTCCGCGTGCAGGTCGAGGTCGCGACGGGCTCGGCGGGCGGCGCCCCGAAGAGGGTCACGTCGAAGAGGCCGTTGTCGCTCCGCAGCCCGATCGGCCCGGTCATGTCGAGTGACCCGGCGACCGTTCCTTCCCAGACCACGGTTCCGTCTGCCCAGACCTGCAGTGCCTCGGCGTGCATCTCCGCGCGGACCGAGTGCTGCGTTCCGAGCAGCACCGCGGGTGTCGGCGCGGCGGTCGTCGGCGAGATCGTCCGGTAGCCCGCGTTGCCGCACTCCGCGGAGGACGATTGGCCGGCGTTTTGTTTGATCTGCACGAAGATGCCGGCGGGCGGATCGAATCTCCACATGACGTACACGACGTTGCACGGGTCCTGCGCGCGGAGCTTCAAGCCGACCTGGTGCCTGACCCTTCCGGATCCGAGCGTCTTCGCCGTGGGCGTAGGACCCCGGTAGAGAAACTGGAGCTCCGCCGCGGGGCTCGTCGCCCAGGTCGCGACCGCGCGCATCGCGTTTCCCTCCACGGTCAGCGAGTCGCTCTCGGGACGCGAGATCAGCGCCCCTTCCGTGACGCACAAACTCTTCAGAGGCAGAGGCACGAGGCCTTGGCGTGGCCCGTCCGCGGCGCACGAGGTCGCCGCCAGGGCGAGCGCGAGCTCCACCAAGATGGCCGCGAGACGTCGCCTCACGATGCGCCCCCGGCGAGCGCAGCGTCGAGCTCGCGCACGTGCGCGACGAGATACGCCCGCTCGGCGCGAACACGCACCTGGTCGAACCAGAGCGTTCGCGAATACGCCTTCGCGCGCTCGCCGGTCATCGATTCCATGGTGTGCGCGCGCTCCTCGAGCTCCTTGTCGAGCGTCTCGACCTCTGCCAGGCGCGCTCGCTCGCTCGAACGAAGCGCCCGCAGGCGTTGCAGCGACAGTGACGCGCGCTCGTCGGTCCCTTCGACCTGTCCGCGGACCCACGCGCTCCGCCCTTCCTCGGCTCGCCTCTCGGCGCCGCCCTGGAAGAGCGCGCCGACGTTCACCGTGAGAGTGGCCATGCCGAATACGGGCGTGTGGCTCGACACCCCGAAGATCTGGTCGTACCCGCCGCGGACCGACACATCCCACGCCTTCGCGCGCCTGACGGCCGCCTCGCGATGCTGCGCTGCGCTTTCTGCCTGGTCCCGTTCACGCAGGATGCGCTCGAGCGGCCCCGTAGGCGGCAGAACGGTGCCCGCCGCAGCGTCCAGCTCGGCGCGTGCATCGTGCAAGGCCGTGCGCATCGCATCTGCGCGCATCTCGACGGCTTGCAAGTCGTCGATGGTGGCGCGCGCGGCCGCGACGTCCAGCACGAGCTCCTTCACCATATCCTCGGCGCGTGGCAGCGCGGCCTCGAGCGTCCTGGCCTTCGCGCTCAGGGCAGTGGCGCTGCGTCCGTGAAGGTTGCCCTCGATGAACGCGCGGACGCGGCTCTCGGCGCGGTACCTCCGGCACTCGGCGGCTGCCGCGCTGCGGAGGGCCATGCCGTGCGACAGCGCACCGAGGCTGTAGCTCGCGCCGGCCTGGACCCGTGCATACGGCGGCAGCGACGAAGCGGTGCCCGTAGCGTCGGCGCCGCTCACGACACCGACGGAGCCAAAGATGGACGGGGCGACCAGAAGCGCCGACTCCGAGGCCGCCACGCCGGAGACGAGCTCGCAATAGCCCCTGGCGTCCTCGTCCACGGAGGTCCGAGGTGCCGTTGCCGCGGCCTCGCCGGTCATCGGCGAGGGGCTGCTGCTGGGCAGCGGCTGCGCGTGCGCGGTCGACGCGACCAGTAACGTGATGTTGCCGAGGAGGCCGAGGAGGAGTTTCTTCATGCGATTGCTCGGTGGTGACGGGGCACGTGGCGAGGCCATGCTCGTCGAGGCCCTAGAGGAACAGCGGGGCGCGGCCGAGGTGAATCACGGCGCTCTCGGCGCCACGCGGGTCGTCGAGCACCATGCGCACCATGACTCCACGGATGTCGTGACCGCTGAGCGGGTGCTTGTCGACGACCTCCCCCGGAAGCGTGGCCCCGACGTGCCCGACCTTCGAGCAGATGGCGATCTCGGCCCGGCACGCATAGATGGGGGCGCCCTCCCGCGCGGCCGCGCGGTTCTCGTAGGGGACGAAGGCGAGCGTCGCGTTCGACTCGGCCGCCGTGACGTAGGGCGAGCTTGCGAGCTTCTGGAGGAGGCTCTCGTACTCTGCGAGGGATCGGTCGATCATGGCGATGCTTTCCGTCATGCCGCGCGCGTCGTCCTCGGCCCGTTTCCCGGTCCTGACGGATACGTCGAACTCGTGCTGCATGTGAGCGACCTCGTAGCTGAGGTCCGCGGCTTGCCGTGCGCCGCCGGTCCTTGCGTTCTCGAGGGCGCCCACGTCGTGTCGCAGCCCGGCGATCCGGTCGTCCAGCTCGGCTGCTCGCTCGCGCAGGGAAAGGTTCGCTCCCGCGATCTCGGCCAGCTGGAAGCTGCCATTCACCATGGCGTCGTGGTCGATGAGCCGCGAGGCAAAGTCGCTCTGGATGCGGTCCTTCGACATGCCTGCGTACGCGCGGCTCGCCGACAGGACGTCCTCCTTCGTCCTTTCGTAGTGCGGCAAGAGCCCCTCGAAGCGCCGGAGAGCTTCGCTCCTCGTCGCGAGGTCCTTGTCGATGGCAACCTTGAAGAATCCCTGGAACGCCGTTTCGCTCTCGACCGTCCGCCGCGCATCGGCGAGGCGTGTCTGGAACTCCAGGCGCTGGGCGACGATCGCGTCCCGTCGCACCTTCTCCTGGGCCATCTGCGACACGATGCGCAGCACGCGATCGTCGTTGGGCGAGAGCACCATGGGCACAGCCCAGCTGCTGCTCGCGAAGTAGAACGCGTGAACCGCCAGGTACGAGACCAGGCCGGACAGGATCGCGATGAGGATCGCAAACCCTATCACCTTGTAGGCGCTCACGACGAGCTTGTTCGCGGCCATCGCGACGCGTGAACTCGCCTTCTCGGTCCCCGTGGGAGCAGCCGGAATCTTCTCGAGACCGATCGGCCGGGAAGGACCGCTTTGAAAACCCGCCGGTTTCAGCGTGTCCCCCAGGTGGATGGGCGGTAGGACTGTCGGGGCGGCCGGGGCGGGTAGCTTCGAGGGGAGCGCTACTCCGTTGTCGTTCTTGTCCGGCACGACCGAGAGAGGGATGTGGCTCGGCTTCGGCGGCATGCTGAATACGTTCATGGCGGACTCTCACGCATGGGTGGGGTGGCTCGGCAAGGGAGCTGGATCATTGGGTTGTCGCTGCGATGGCGGCCGGAGTCGGGGGCGTGTGCGAGCGCGTCTCCCAGCTGCTCGAATCGAGCGTGAAGAAGGCGAGCGGGGTGATGACGAGGTAGGTGACGGGCATGATCGCGGCCATCGCGATCGCCCAGAGTGGGTGAACGCGCTGCGCGGGCGGAAGGTGCCGCGTTCCGAGCCCGTAGGTGACCCCGAACGCGGCCAGCACGGCGATGTTGAACGCGGCGAATCCCCAGAAGACGCCGTAGACCAGGTTGTGCGCCAGGATGACGGGGTAGCTCGCTTCGACGGCGAAGAGGGTCGTGTAGTGGAGCGCGACGATGGGGTGCAGGCGCCACACGTGGGACGTGCCGCCGAAGAAGTCGATGAGGTTCGACCTGCGCCAGCGGAGCTGCTGCGCGAAGTACTTGGAGAGCGTGTTGGGCGCGACCGTCCAGCAGACGGCGTCGAGCGTCGTGCGCGTGCGGTACCCGGCCTTCAGGATCTGGCGGGTGAGGAAGCGGTCCTCGCCGTACCGGATGGGGACGCCGGCGACGCTCCTGTCTTCCAGGATGGGCTCTAGCTCGACGAGGACGTGGCGGCGGTAGGCCGTGAGGCAGCCCGACAGGCACATCACCGTCGAGAAGTAGTTCTCCAGGTTCTTCATGTACTCGTAGCCGAAGAAGTATTTGATGGTCTGCATCCGCGTGAGCCAGTTCTCGTGCGGGTTCGAGACGCAGACGCGCCCACCGACGGCGGCGATCTTGGGATCCGTGAAGCGTGCGATGAGCCGCCTCACGGCCTGACGATGCACGAGGACGTCGGAGTCCACGGAGACGATGATCTCCGAGCGCGCGTGCCGGACGGCGTTGTTGATGCCGCGCCGCTTGCCCATGTTGTACGGGTTCTGGATGGCGCGGACCCGGCCCGGGAAGTGACGCTCGGCGCGCTTGGCCCAGCGGAAGCTGTCGTCCCGCGAGCAGTCATCGACGACGATGATGTTGAGCTTCTCCTTGGGGTAGTCCTGGCGGAGCAGGCTACGCACGGTGTGGTAGATGCCTTCACCCTCGTTGAAGAGTGGGATGATCACCGTGACGGTCGGCTCGTAACCCTGGGTGCTCCGATCGAACGCTTGGCCCTTCAGCTTCTTCAGCAGAAGGCCGCCGAAGTATCGATTGATGAACACCAGCGTGAAGAGCAGCGTGATCGGGAAGACGATCATGGGGGCCTGCAGACAAGGACGGCACGGGATTCCCGCAGTTAAGCGGCAAAAGCTCCTTGGGCCATGGCACGGCCGTGGCACTCAAGACTGGCTCGCCGCGGCCGTAACTGCTTTGTGCATCCCGCGAAAGAGGTCGTTTCTATGAGCGCTGTCGAAGCCGTCGCCTCCAATGTGCGTGGGACCCGTGACCCAGCGCCGCGCGTCCTCGTCGTGGACGACGACCCCCTGCTCCTTCGAGGCTACGCCAGATGGCTGGGCGGTCACGGCTGTCGCGTCGAGACGGCGAGCTCCGGCGATGCCGCGATGGTCGCCCTCAAGGCGAGCTCGGTCGACGTCATCGTGAGCGATCTGCAGATGCCGGGGATGAACGGGATCGAGCTGCTCCGGGCGGTGCGGGCGATCGACGCGGACGTTCCGCTGGTCCTCATCACGGGCTGTCCCACCCTGCAGTCGGCGACGGCCGCCATCGAGCAGGGTGTGCTCCGCTACCTCGCGAAGCCGGTCGACGCCCACGCGCTCGTCGAGGTCGTTCGCCAGGCGACGCATCTCCACGCCTTGGCACGCGCAAAGCGGCAAGCGCTCGAGCTCGCGGGCGGCTTCGACCGCGTGGTCAACGACCACAACGAGCTCGAGTCGCGGTTGAGGGGCGCCATGGACACGCTCTTCATCGCCTACCAGCCGATCGTCTCGTGGTCGACGCACGGGGTGTTCGGCTACGAAGCGCTCCTGCGTTCCCGCGAGAAGACGCTGCCCCACCCCGGCGCCGTTCTCGACGCCGCCGAGCGCTTGAACAAGACGAAAGAGCTCGGCCGAGTCATCCGTTCGCGGGCCTGCGAGCCACTCGCCCAGCTACCGCCGGGCGTGAACCTCTTCGTGAACCTGCATACGCGCGACCTTCTCGACGAGGAGCTGTTCTCGCCGGACGCGCCCCTGACGAAGGTGGCCTCCCAGGTGGTGCTCGAGATCACCGAACGGGCTTCCCTGGAGGAGGTGCCCGATGCGCAGGCCCGCGTCGCCAGGTTGCGCGCGCTGGGCTTCCGGATCGCGGTCGACGATTTGGGCGCTGGCTACGCAGGATTGACGAGCTTCGCCCTGCTCGAGCCGGAGATCGTCAAGCTCGACATGTCTCTTGTGCGCGGGATTCACGAGCAGGCGACCAAGCGTACCCTCGTTCGAACCATGATTTCCATGTGCAAGGAGCTCGGCATGACGGTGGTTGCCGAGGGGGTCGAGACGGCTGCGGAGCGTGATGCCCTCGTCGAGCTCAAGTGCGATCTCCTGCAAGGTTACCTCTTCGCCAAACCAGGGGATGCCTTCCCCGAGCCGCGCTGGTAAGAAGGGGTACCTGTGCCTCGCGACGACGAACACGAGCGCAAGCAGATGGCCGCGACGCTCGTGCTCAACGATCGCATGTCCGCGGTGGGAACGCTCGCTGCCGGCGTCGCGCACGAGATCAACAACCCGCTCGCGTCCGTGATGTTGAATCTCGAGATCCTCGCGGAGGAGCTCCGCGTGGCGCAGGCCGGCCTCTCGGCCGAGCGCGTGCGGGAGATGTCCGAGGTGGTCGGTGAGGCGCGCCAGGGCGCCGAGCGCGTACGCAAGATCGTTTCGGGTCTGCAGACGTTCTCACGTACGGACGGTGATCGCCGCGTTCCTCTCGACGTCCAGGCGGTGCTCGATCTGTCGGTGAACCTCGCGTTCAACGAGCTCAAGCACCGGGCGCGCCTCGTGAAGGAGTACTCGGAGGTGCCGCAGGTCGAGGCCGACGAGGCCCGCCTCGGCCAGGTCTTCATCAACCTGCTGACGAACGCTGCCTACGCCATCCCGGAGGGACAGGCGGAGCGCAACGAGATCCGCCTCGTCGTGAAGACCGCGAAGTCGGGCGAGGTCATCGTCGAGGTGCGGGACACCGGCCGGGGTATCCCCGAGAGCCTGCTCGGCCGCATCTTCGACCCGTTCTTCACGACCAAGGGGATCGGCGAGGCCACCGGGCTCGGACTGTCCATCTGCCACGGGATCGTCGCCTCGTTCTACGGTCGAATGTCCGTCGAGAGCGTCGTGGGCAAGGGGAGCACCTTCCGCGTCATCCTGCCGGCCGCGGCGCTGGCCGAGCATCCGTTGTCCCTCCCCCCTCCGCCGCGGCGCTCGAAGCTCACGCGAGCCGCGGTGCTGGTCGTCGATGACGACGTCATGGTCGGTCAGACCATTCGCAGGGGCCTGGCTCGGGAGCACGACGTCACGGTGGTCACGAGCGGCAAGGAGGCCCTGACCCTCATCGAGGAAGGCAAGCGCTTCGACCTCATCCTGTGCGACCTGATGATGCCGACGATGACCGGGATCGATTTCTATGCGGAGATCTCCAGCATCGCTCCCGAGGTCCTGGACAGGATCGTATTCATCACGGGCGGCGCATTCACCCCGGCGGCGCGCGCGTTCATGGATCGAGTCCCGAACCCTCGGCTCGAGAAGCCCTTCACCGCGCACAGCCTGCGCGCGCTAGCGCGACGGTTTGCGTCGAAGCCGTAGCGTCGGGCCGTTGCCTAGAAGGTGCCGACGAGGCCGAAGCCTCCGCCCCGCGGTGACACCTGGGGCACGAAGTGCACGCTCGTCTGCGGCGGGGGCTGGCCGGTTTCGGACTGGTGGTCGGTGAGAACCAGGACGATGCCGGTCCCGAGGACGACGGCGCCGAGGCCTCCGAAGACGTAGGTGAGCGTGCTGTCGCGCACGGCCTGCGCGTTCAGCGTGTTGCACACGAAGTCATAGGGACTGCCGGGGCCGCCTCCAGCGCCGGGCGCCACGAAGTGTTGCGAGCAGGCCTGCCCGACGCTCTCCGTGCCGTTGACCTCGCTCCTGTAGGCGTCGAACCGCGGATCGCTGCTGTTCTGGGCGTCGAGGTAACCCTTGAGCTCGCCCAGGCTTACCGCCAGGAGCACGACCCCGGCGCCGACCGTCGCCCATTCCGCCACCTTGCGAAACGCAAAGGGCTTGGCAGCCTCCGGCGCCGAAGGACGGCTAGCGTGCGCCGTTTCGGCCGCAAAGCTCACCTCTGTCGTGGTGCCGCCGACGACGTTGACGCTCTGCTTCGCGTTGAAGCTGGGCGTTCGTACCTCGACGACGTGGGTGCCGGCCGGCACGTCGAGCGAGACCTTCCCGTGATCGAGCTGGCCACGCTGTTCGCCGTCCACGAAGACTGCCCCCTCCTCCGTCGCTGCGGTCACCTCGAGCGTGGCCGTCGGGGCGCCAAGGAGTCGATCGACCAGGCCGCCCGCGATCTTTTGCAGGGCGTCGTCGTTCTGGTCCTTCAAGTTGTCGCTGTAGGTCTCTTTTGCGACGCGCTCGGGCTTTCCGCGCGTCCAGAAATGGAGCTCGGCGATGACCTGATGGCCGGTGGTCTTGCTCATCAACCCCCAGATGAACCGGTCGGCCTTCAGCTGGTCGGCGATGCGCGTCAGGCACGCCGCGTCCGGGTGGGATGGGCAGCGCAGTGCCGCGGTGAGCATGCTCAGCGACTGCGTCGTCTCGAACAGCGTCCACCCCGTCGAGGCGTGCAAGCGAGAGCGCAGCGCGGCCGTGAGGGCCTCTGCCTGGTCGTCGGAGTCTTCGGTGTCGACCTCGAGGAGGTGGATGGAGCTGGCTCGAGGGCTGGGCGGCTGGGCGCCAGCCGTCCTCGTCGCGAGCGTGCAGAGCACGGCTACGAGGATGGCGAAAAAGGACTGGAGTCGCGACGGCCCCATCCCGTGGAGGGTAACTCTTCTTGGCATCGAGAGACGAATCTTCGCCCAGGTGAAGCCAGGTCGCGAGCAAAAGCCTCGGCTGGCCCGGATTCTCGTGACCGTCGGCTCTCCAAGGGCCAACGACGCGATCGCGCCCCTTACGCTACGGTACGTGCACCATGCGCATCACCGGCGGCGTCCATCGCTCGCGCCCGCTTCGCGCCCCCCGCGGCGATCGCACGAGGCCCACCTCGGACCGCGTCCGCGAGGCTCTCTTTGCCATCCTCGGCGCCCAGCGCTCCCTCGAGGGGGCGCGGGTCCTCGACCTCTACGCCGGCACGGGGGCCCTCGGGCTCGAGGCCCTTTCGCGCGGCGCGGCCCACGCCACGCTGGTGGAGAGCGCGCGGAGCGCCCTCGAAGCCATCGCAGCCAACGTCGAGGCCTTGCGAGTCCGGGCGCAGGTGAGAGTCGTTGCGCTGCCCGTCGAGCGTGCGACCACGGCCCTCCGCCTGCACGGTCCCTTCGACCTCGTGCTCGCCGACCCTCCGTACGCCCAGGTGGCCGACGGCGCCGCGGGCCGTGCGCTCGGCGCCCTTGCCGAGGCGGGGCTGTTCGCTGCGGACGCGACCGTCGTCCTGGAGCACGCCAGCGGCGACCACCCTCCCGTGGTGTCCGGTCTCAGCCTGCAGGAGTCGCGTCGCTACGGCGATACCACCCTGACCCTCTACGTCGCGGCCTCGCAGGCGCGCGGGTGACTATCTCCACGTCGGCGCTGGCCCTGTGTATACTCGCGCGTCGATAGGAACTGGCCGAGGATGACCACGAAAGCGCCGTCGCCGAGTGTAGTGCCCCCGCCGCCCACGGGAGGGGAATCGACGAAGATCATCGCCGTCGTGATCGTGCTCGCTCTCGGTCTCGGCGGGCTCCTGCTTTGGAAAAACTTCGGCGCGAAGCCCCCTCCGCCCATCGTCACGCCCGTCACGTCGGCGTCGGTCGCGCCCTCTGCGCCTCCGCCCCCGCTCGAAGACGAGATTCCCCCGCCGCCCGACCTCCCCGAGGCAGGGCCGGACACGGGTAGCCGGGTGACGTCGACGGGGCCCGTTGGCCCGGCGCCGGGCATCTGCGAGGCCAGCTCGTGCGGAGGGACCGTGACGCAAGAGCTGACGACGGCGCTCGCCTTCCGCGCCAAGCAGGCACACCGCTGCTACGACACCGCTCTCGGGCAGGATACGTCGCTCATGGGGCACGTGAAAATTGGCGTGCGGATCGCGTCCAACGGCCAGGTGTGCTCGGCGAACGTCGCGTCCAACGACCTCTCGAACCCCAACGTTGCGAGCTGCATCGCGAACATGTTCCGCCAGTCGGGCCACTTCCCGGCGCCGAAGGGGGGCTGCGTCGACGCGAACGTGCCCATCTCGCTCATGCCCCCGGGACAGCGGTAGCGCGATGTCCGCGGCGCACGCCTTCTTTGCTCGGGGCGGTCTCCCTCGTTTGACGGGCGGGGTCGCGCTTCTTCTGGCGCTCTCGGGTGCGTGGGCGGCCATCTCGTTGTCGGGGTGCGAGAGCGGAACGACGCCGGTGTGCGGAGAGGACGCGGGGTGCGGCCCCGGACCTTTCTCGGACTCGGGCGTCGAGGACGCGCCGCACGGCGACTGAAGGTCATGGGGGCCTGCACGGTTGCTCGCCGTCCGCGATTGGCGGAGCGTGGGGTTCTACCGGTGCTCCTGCTGCTCTTCGTCGGCAGCGCGTGCGCCGAGACGCGGCAGTCTCTCGGGCAGCCCTGCTTGAAGGACGAGGATTGCCTCTCCGGGTTCTGCGCAGGGCAACAGTGCGTTGCGGCTCCTCCTCTGCTCGATGCGGAGCCGCCGGCGACGCCGGATGCGAGCGCGCCGCCGGATGCGAGCGCGCCGCCGGATGCGAGCGCGCCGCCGGATGCGAGCGCGCCGCCGGACGCCGGCGAAAGCAACGGGTGAAGGGGTGACGCCGGACGAGAAGAAGCCTTCCTCGGCGCCGCCGGTCGTCGACTCGCCGGCGGGGACGAGGACGCCCAGCGAAGCGCCGCCCGCCAGGCCAGGAGGGTCGACGAGGCCGTCCAAGTCGTCGCGCCCTCCGTCGCACTCGCGCACGCAGCCGCCGCCCCGACGCATCTCGTCGATGCGCATTGGTCCCATCGACTTCGACCTCGCGAACGCCGCCCGTCGGATCATCGAGGGCGCCCTCGGTATCGTCACGGGCGAGCGCGTCGTCCTCATCGTGGACGCCGAGCGGCGCGATCTGGGTGCGACGCTGCTCGAGGTCTCGCGCGCCGTCGGTGCGGACACGGAGCTCTTCGAGCTCGAGATCTGCGGGCCGCGTCCGGCGCGCCGCCTTCCCGACGTCTTGCACGCGGCGCTCTCGCGGGCGCAGGCGAGCCTCCTGCTCGTGGGGTTCGAGGAGGGCGAGATCCCCATGCGCATCGAGCTCACCTCGCTCGTGAAGACGCTGGGCCTCCGGCACGCGCACATGGTCGGGGTGACCCGGCGCTCGATGCTCGCCGGGTTCTCGGTCGATACCTCGCGCATCCTCGACGCCACGCGGGCGGTGCGCACCCGGATGCGCCCCGACTCGGTCTTGCGTCTGCGGACACCGGCGGGGAGCGACCTGGAGGTGAAGCTCGGCCCAGCGGGCCGGTGGGCGGAGCACGTCGGGGTGATCCGACCGGGCCGGTGGGAGAACCTGCCCACGGGCGAGATCGTCACCACCCCGCTCGGAATTGATGGCGTCTTCGTCGCCGACGCTAGCGTCGGCGCCCACTTCGGGCAGGCCGCCGGGCTCCTCACGGACCGTCCGCTACGGTTCGAAGTGGAGGGCGGGTGGATGAAGGCGGTGCGCTGCGTCGATCTGTCGCTGCAGAGGAACGTCGAGTCGTTCCTCCGCTCCGAGCACAACGGGGCACGCGTCGGCGTGGTGAGCCTCGGGACCAACGTGGGCATCTACGCGCCCAGCGGGGACATCATGTGCGACCAGAACCTGCCCGGCTTGCACCTGGGTTTCGGGTCGTCCTTCCCGGATCAGACGGGCGCGTCCTGGAACGCTCGCTCGCAGCTCACGGTGACGTGCGCGAACGCCGACGTCGATCTCGACGGCGTCCCGCTTCTTCGCCACGGGCGCTACATGATCACGTGATACGAGGAAACGGCCATGGACTCCGCGCGGCGTTTCGGTGTCCTGCTCACGCTTGCCTACGACGGCACGGCGTTCCAGGGCTGGGCCTCGCAGAAGGAGGGGCGCACGGTTTGCGATGCCGTTCATGGCGCCATCACGGCCGTCGACCCGCGCGCAAGCCAGCCCCGAGGTACGAGCCGGACGGACTCGGGCGTCCACGCCGAAGGGCAGCTCGCCGCCTTTGACGCCTGCCTCGAGATCCCGGCCCGCGGGTGGGTCCTCGCGCTGAACCGTCACCTCCCCGACGACGCTTGCGTCCGAAGCGCGAGGGCCGTGCCGGTCGGGTATAACCCCCGGTTCGGAGCAAAGCTCAAGCGCTATCGCTACCGCATCCTGCTCGACCGCGTGCGCGACCCTCTGTGGCGCACGCGCGCCTGGAGGGTCGGCTGGCCCGTTGACAAGGAGCGCCTCGCCCGTGAGGCTGAGAGCATCCGTGGGACGCACGACTTTGCTGCCTTCCGATCTTCGCATGACGCACGAACGGTCACGGTTCGCACGATCACCCGGGTCGCCGTCGAGCCCGAGAGCGATCCGCGCATCCTCGGCATCGTGATCGAAGGCGAGTCGTTTCTCTACAACATGGTCCGAATCCTGGTTGGGACGCTGATGGACGTCGCGCGCGGCAAGCTCGAACGAGGCACGATCGCGCGCGCGCTCGAGAGCGGTAGCTCCGGCGCGGTCTCGCGGCCCGAGCTGCGCCGCATGGCGGGAACGACGGCACCTGCCCACGGGCTGACGCTCGAGGCCATCGATCTGACCCTCCCAGACGACGCGGGGCAAGCTTGGCCGCCCTGAACCGAGGGGAAGACGTGCGGGTTCGGGCCGCGCAGCCCGGCGAAGGCCGCGCGATCGCCGGCCTCTGGCGAGAGCTGTGGGATGCGCACGAGGCGTGGGGCGGCTACGCGGCATCGCGAGATCCGCGGGTGTACGCGCAGCTCGCGGGTCGGCTCGAGGAGGACGCGCGCGTGCGCGCGGGCCAGGCTGTCCTCGGTCGGCACGTGCACCTCATCGCGTCGCGGAGCGGGGTCGTCGCCGGGCAGGTCGAGGGGTGGTTCGAGCGCCACGGCACCGATCCGACGACGCCGCACACGTGCGAGGTGCGGTCGCTCATCGTCAGCGCGAGCATGCGACGGTCGGGGACCGGGCAAGCGTTGCTCGAGACCCTCGCCCGGACGGCCCATCGGCTCGGTCATGGAACCGGAGTCGTGCTCGCAGCAGAGGTGCTCGAGCCGAACCCAGCGCACTCGTTCTACGCCCGCATGGGGTACGCGCCCGTGGCCTGGAGCGCCCGCATCGGGAGCGACGCCGAGAGCGTGCCGGTCGCCTCCTCCGGCGCCGGCCGCCCGTTCCGGGCGCGGATCGCGGGGCCCGGCGACGCGCTCGCCGTCGCCCTGCTCGAGACGGCGCTCGCGGCGAGGCGTCGCGCCGCGGGCGACGTTCGCTTCGACCGCCCGCGAGCCGTCGAGGCCACGCTCGTAGGCGCCATCGCGGGGCACCTCGGGAGGGTCGATCCGGGTCCCATGGACCCGGTCGAGCTCGTCGCCGTCGATGCGCAGGGCCAGGTGCGCGCGTCCGCGACGTTTGCCGTCGGGACGCTCGACCCCCCCTTCGTTCCGTGCAGGCGCGCCGTCGTCGGTCGTTTCGCGGTCGACCCTGCGGCCGAGCCTCACCCGCTCATGGCGCCCCTCATCGCCCTGGGCCGCCGTCTCGCCGCCCAGCGTGGCGCCGCCCGTGTGGAGCTGACGGACCTGACGGCGCCAAAAACCCCGATCTACGACGCTGCTCTTGCGTGCGGGGCCGTGCCCTGGTCGCGGATCGTGACGCGCCAGATTCCGGGGTACGGCCCTGGCGCGGGCCCGCCGCCCAGCCCCAGCTCACCCGGCTCGTCGGGGTCCGGCACCCAGGGTCAGGGCCGCTGAGGTGCCGCAAAAGTGCAGCCGTCCCTCGTACGGGTTATGAAGAGGTGGCCACCTCGAACGATTCGATCACGGAGGCTCCCCCGCATGACCTTCCTGCCCTGCCGCACCCGCGCAGCTCATCTTACCGGCCTCGCCCTCGTCGTGGCGCTTCCCATGGTCGCCGTCCACGCCCACGCCGACCCAGGGGCCGTGCCGCCGCCGAGCGCCGGGCAGGTTCAGGCTTCGCAGGCGGAGGCGAAGCGACTGTCCGACGCGTTCGTCAACGTCGCGGAGCGCGTGAGCCCGAGCGTCGTGCAGATTGACGTGACGTCCCGCGACGAGAGCGCCGATCAGGTGCTCCGGTGGGCAGGCCGAGGCGGGGTAGATTCGCCGGTCGCGAGGGGCACCGGGTCGGGGGTCGTCTTCACGCCGGACGGCGCGATCCTCACGAACAACCACGTGGTCGACGAGGCCTTGACCATCAACGTCCACCTGCGCGACGGCCGCTTCCTGCCGGCGCACCTCGTCGGGCGCGATCCGTCGACCGACCTCGCGGTCATCAAGGTCGACGCAACGGGCCTCGTGGCGGCCAAGTTCGGCGACTCGGAGGCCGTACGCGTGGGAGAGTTCACGGTCGCGATCGGGTCGCCGTTCGGCCTCGGCTACACCGTGACGGCCGGCGTCTTGAGCGCCAAGGGGCGTGGCGGCCTCGGGATGAACGCAATCGAGGACTACTTGCAGACGGACGCGAGCATCAACCCGGGAAACTCGGGCGGGCCGCTCTGTGACCTCGAGGGGCGCGTGATCGGCATCAACACGATGATCGTGGGGCGGGGAAGCGGAATCGGCTTTGCCGTCCCTTCGAACCTCGCACGTCGCGCGGCCGAGCAGATCTTGAAGACCGGCCACGTCGAGCGCGCGTGGATAGGCGCCGGCATACAGGATCTCACCCCCGACATCGCCGGCGTGATGAAGCTCGACCCGCGCGCGGGCGCCCTCGTCAACTCGGTCTCGGACGGCGGGCCCGCGGCCAAGGCGCAGATCCACCCGGGCGACGTCATAGCCTCGGTTGGCGGCCACCCCATCCACGACGGGCGGGAGCTCATTCGCGAGGTCATCGCGCACGAGGTCGGGCAGGCCGTGCCGCTCGAGATCATCCGGGGCGGCCAGCACTACGGAGCGTCGGTGACGCTCGCTGCTCGTCCGGAGCCCCCCGTCCCCGTGCTCCCCGTGCAGCAGCAGAGCGTCCCTCAGTCCGGCCTCGGTCTCGGCGTCCGGGACCTGTCGCCGCAGCAAGCAGCTCAGCTCGGTTTGCCCGCGAGGGCGCTGCCCATCGTGTCGACCGTCGTTCCAGGGTCGACGGCCGATCGCGCGGGCCTGCGCGTGGGCGACATCATCGTCGAGGCGGACGGGGTCACGGACCCGACGTCCCAGCAGCTTCAGCAGTCCGCGGCCGACGGGCAGCTCCTGCTCCGGCTGCGTCGCCACGAGTCGTCGTTCTACGCCGCCCTGCGCAAGTAGACGCGAGGAGATCACTGGAGCAAGGCGTCGATGGACGTCGATGAACGACGGCAGCGACCTCGACTAAGGTCTCGTCGCTTCTCGCGACCGAGGAGGTAGCTTTCGGCCCATCTTCACGGGGATGGGCCCATTTCCTCCTGAGCCGCCGTTCCGAGGCACGCTGGCGGAGGAGCCACTCGCGCGTCTCCTCGCCGCCGTGCCCGTGAGCGGCGCGTGGGCGAACGGGACGCTCGAGCTTCGCAGCCCCGACGGGATGATCGCGCAGCTTGTCCTGGCGTCGGGCCGGCTCGCGAAGCTACGCGTGCCCTTGCCGACGCTCTATCTGAGCTCGATCGCCTACGAGCTCGGTCTCCTCACGAGCGACGCGCTCAACGCGAGCTTGCTCGAGGTCGCGCGCACGAAGAAGCTCCACGGGGCCACGCTGCTCGAGCGCGGTGAGCTGACCCGCGAACAGCTCGCGCAGTGCCTCGGCGCGCAGATGGTCCGCAAGCTTCACACGCTCTTCGCGCTGCCCGAACGGAGCACGTTCGCGTTCCTTCCCGAGCTCGATGCGCTGTCGGGCTGGGGGGGCCACGACTGGCCGGAGCGGGAGCTCTACCCGTCCGTCTGGCATGGGGTTCGAGCGTACCCGCCATCGAAGCACGTCGACGTGGGCACGCGCGGAGCGCGGGGGCAGAGGTTTCGCGTGGCTCCTGGCGCAGACACCTCTGGATTCGGGCTCGCCGCCGAGGAGGCCTCGCTGGTCGACTGCTTGCGCGCGCGGCCGCTCGAGCTGGAGGAGCTGGCCCAGCTCGGCGGATGGACGGTGAAGCAAGCGAGCGCGCTTCTCTACTTCTTGCGCCTGACCGGAGCCGTCGAGATCGCCCCTGCCGCCGTGGCCGTCGCGTCGTCGCTGCCGCCGCCGCTCCTGTCCTCGCGCCCGCCACCGGCCACCTCGGGGCTCATGACGAAGGTCGTCCGTCCGTCGCGCCCGCACGACCCGGTGGCTGCGGCCAGGCTCTCCGCCAAGGCGTACGCCGCGCTCCTCGCGGGCAACTTCCTCACGGCGCAGAAGCTCTGCGACGAGGCGCACCAGGCCGATCCACAGGAGATCGAGCACCGCGCGCTCTGCGTGTGGCTCGCGGCGCTCTTGCCGGACGGCATGACGGACAACGGAACGCGCCAGGCCATCAGCGTGCTCAGCCGACTCATCGAGACTCACGACGAGTCCGCGAACGCGCGTTTCTTTCGCGGCCAGCTCTACAAGCGTCTGGGTCACTCGACGGAGGCGGCGCGGGACTTCCGCGCGGCGCTCGACCTCGATCCCAAGCGGCACGACGCGCTCGCCGAGCTTCGCCTTTACATCGCCCGGCGCAAGCGCCGGACCTGACCAGACCGGTCGCCTCCCGGAACATCGGTTGCACGTTGATGCTTCGGAGGTACGGCGATGAAACGGATTCATGCGATCCTCGCGGTGGCGGCGTGCAGCGCGGTGGTTACGGGGGTTGCGCTGGCCCAGCAGACGGAGCAGCCACGACCGCAGCAGCAGCAGGCGACGGCCCTCTCGCCGGGCGACAAGCTGTTCGTCGACGCGGCCTTCGACATCAACCAGGGCGAGATCCTGCTCGGCAAGCTCGCCCAGGAGAAGGGGACCACCGCTGCGGTGAAGCAGTACGGCGCGCGGATGGAGAAGGACCACACCGCGGCGCTCGACGATCTGCGCGACATCGCGCACAAGGACGGCTTCGCCTTGCCCGCGCAGGTCTCCGCGGCGCAGCGAACGGCCTACGACGACATGTCGAAGTTGAGCGGCACGGCCTTCGACAGCGCCTACCTCGATCACATGAAGACCGGGCACATGCAGGCCATCTCGAAGTTCGCGAACGAGGCGCAGACCGGGCAGAACCCTGACCTCAAGAACTACGCGAGCTCGCTCCTCGCCGTCCTGCACATGCACGAGACGCTCGTGCAGGAGGACCTGCAGCACCAGGGAGCAGCGCCCAGCCAGGGGGCGCCGCAGCACTGAAGCGGTCAGCCGGCTTGGCCCGAGCGGAGGAGCCGGGCGAGCTCGGAGAAGCGCGTCTCGGGGGGGCCGAAGCGGTCCCGGTAGTCCTGGATGCTGCGCTGGATGACGAGGAGCGCCTCGGCGCGATCGTAGACCTCGGCGATGACGACCTTGTGGGACGGGTCGCCGGGGCGCTGCTTGTAGCTGAGAAAATAGTGCTGGAGCCGTTCGATGATGCCCCGCGGGATGTCGGCCAGGTCCCGGAAGTGGCCGTAGGCGATGTCGGAGTCGAGGATGGCGATGATCTTGTCGTCCGCCTGGTCCCCATCGATCATGCGTAGCCCGCCGATGGCGCGCGCTTTCACGAGGAAGTTGCCGTGCGCCGCACTCTTCTCGGTCAGCACGCAGACGTCCATAGGGTCTCCGTCCCCCTGGATCCCTTTCACGCCCGTGCGCTCGGCGCAGCGCTCGCCCACGAGGCGGCCGCAGTAGGTCTGGGCGATGAAGCCGTAGGGAGTGGGGCACAGGCTCGAGAAGCGCTGGGGGCGATCGATCCGGAGGTGACCGCTCGGCTTGTCGAGCTCGTACTTCACCGTATCGGACGGCACGAGCTCGATGAAAGCGTTCAAGGTTCCGCTTCCGTCGGCAGGATCTCCCGGCGCGACGCCGTGCCACGGGTGGGCCTGGAAGAGGGTGTCGAAGAGCTCTGCCAGCCGTTCGTCGTTCGCCGCCATGCGTTGACCCTCCCCTGCTGTGGGCGACGCTGCGGCGGAGCCGCAGACGCACCCTCGTGGAGCGGCGATAGTCTACCAGCGGGCGGCGCCGCGCAAACGGTCCCGGATCCGCCGCTACAGACATTGACGCCCCTGGCGGCCCCACGTACTTCCGCATGAACCATGCTCGAGATCCGGCAGACCGCTCCGGGGGGTGACCTCCGCGACTTTCTCAACGTCGTAGACATCATCTACAAGGGCGATCCCAACTTCGTCCGCCCCCTCGACCAGGACCTCAAAGATCGCCTGAGCCCGAAGAAGAACCCGTTCTTCGAGCACGGCGAAGGCATGATCTTCACGGCCCACCGCACGGGACGCTGCGTCGGTCGGATCACGGCCACGATCGATCGCGAGCACCTGGAGCGCTACAAGGACGACTGCGGCTTCTTCGGGTTCCTCGACACCATCGAAGACGAGGAGGTCGCCCGGGAGCTGCTCGCAGAGGCCGAGCGTTGGCTCAAGGGCAAGGGCATGAAGAAGGCGCGAGGGCCGGTTTCCCTCAACATCAACGAGGAGATGGGCTGCCTCATCGAAGGCTTCGACACGCCGCCCTACATCCTCATGCCGCACCACCGGCAGTACCAGTCGGCGCTGATCGAGAAGGCGGGCTACGCGAAGGTGAAGGATCTCTTCGCGTGGAGCTACGTCGTCGGCGAGCCGAACAAGCGGGTCCTCAAGGCGCAGGAAGAGATCCGCGCCATGCGCGAGGTCACGTCGCGCCCCGTGTCCTACAAGAACATGGAGCAGGACGTCGAGCTCGTCATGGACATCTTCAACGATGCCTGGAGCGACAACTGGGGATTCGTTCCGCTCACCCGCGCCGAGATCCACAAGACCGCGCAGGACTTCAAGCTGATGCTCATCCCCGACATCACCCGCATCGTCTCCATCGACGGTGAGCCGGCCGCCGTCGCGGTGGCTATCCCGAACCTGAACGAGCTCGTGAAGGACATGCACGGAAAGCTCTTTCCGCTCGGGCTGCCGAAGCTCCTCTGGCGCCTGAAGGTCCAGGGGCCGAAGACCGCGCGCGTCATCATCCTCGGGATCCGCAAGAAGTGGCGGTTCGTCCGGAAGTACGCAGGCCTCTCGATTTACCTCTACGCGGAGCTCAACGAGAGCGGCAAGCGGATCGGCATGACCTCGGGGGAGCTCGGCTGGACCCTCGAGGACAACGGCGCGGTGAACGCCGGTATCCGCGTGATGGGCGGCAAGCTCTACAAGAAGTACCGCGTGTTCGAGAAGGCGCTGGTCATCGACGGGGACGTCGGCGCGTATAGGTCGTGATGTCGGGAGCTCTCACATGAAGCCGATGCAATTTCAGGGTCGCTGGGTACTGGTCACCGGCGCGTCGTCCGGGCTCGGCAAGGCCATGGCGGAGGTGCTTGCGCGCGACTACCACGCGAACGTGATCGCCGTCGCCCGGCGCAAGGACCGGCTGGACGAGCTCAAGAAGGATCTCGAGTCCTCCGCCGGCGTGAAGGTCGACACCGTGGTCGCCGATCTCTCGAGCCTCGAGGACGTGGACAGGGTCGTCGCGTACGCCACGAAGGACCGCCAGCTCTCCGCGGCCATCCTCAACGCGGGCGTCACCCACTTCGGCAAGTTCGACGAGCTCGCGTGGAAGGACTTCGACGCGATGCTGAACACCAACGTGCGGGGCGTCGTTCGCATGACGACCGAGCTCATTCCGCACCTCGAGAAGGAGAAGGACGGCGGCGGTCTCCTGCTCGTGTCGAGTCTCTCGGGGCTCGTGCCGGTCCCCTACCAGACGGCCTACTCGGGGACGAAGGCCTTCCTCGTCGCCTTCGGATCGGGCATGTGGCACGAGCTGCAAGGCCGCAACGTCTCCCTCACGACCTACGCTCCGCCGGGGATCGTGACCGAGATGACGGCGGGGGAGCGGTTCGTGCCCCTGCGCGGGTGGCTCATCAGCCTCGACATGGCCGCGCGGGAGGGCATCACCGCGCTGCAGCGCCGAAAGTACATGCACATCCCTGGGATCCGCGATCGCTGGGGGTCGGCCCTCCTGCGCATGCTGCCGCACGGGTTCGTAACGGGCCGGCTGGCTGCCGTCTACCGGGGCGCCCTCGAGAAGACGACGACCTCGTAGCCGCGTCGAAGGACCCGCAGGGGCGTCTCGGGCCCGGGAGGGCTCATCGCTTCGTCTCGGCCATGCGATCGATGGGGGCAAAGCCGGGCGAGGAGTCTGGAGCCGCTTCGAAGAAGGCGACGGGCTCGAGGTCGTCGCCGCCGTACTCGGCCTCGCTCGCTCCGTTCGACAGGTACTCGTGAGGGAGGCCAGCCGGGGTGCCGGACTTCGGGATGAGGGTGGTGGCAAAGGTGAGCTTCATGGGGTCCTCACCCGGGTGACACCCCTCGTCGCAGGATGTCGCAAAAGAAAAGTACGGTCGCTCTGGATC
>Ga0302196_10000081_pt1 | contig 92059 bp, 74 predicted proteins | sample II_Bog_N1_3_FD_198794 | JGI IMG/M metagenome (GOLD analysis project Ga0302196, IMG submission 198794) | Peat permafrost microbial communities from Stordalen Mire near Abisko, Sweden - II_Bog_N1_3 | ecosystem: Environmental > Terrestrial > Soil > Wetlands > Peat | place: Sweden: Abisko... | reverse complement strand
TTCCTTTCATGGTCTGGGTCCTCTCTATTTGGCCCAGACCGACTCTTCAAGTGGCTCGAATCGGCGAAATCACTGCACCCCATTTAATTCGTCTAGCAATACTGGGCTGCCCGGCCGTGCTTCGGGCTGCCTCCGTTGATTCCCATATCTCCGCGGCAACTGTCTATGCCGACAGGGCCGTCATTACACGCACCGCGGAGGTGGACCTACAACCGGGGGAGAACGTCCTCGTCTTCGATCATCTGCCTGCAAGCCTTGTCGAACAGTCTCTTCAATTCGCCGGGCACGGGACGGCGTCCGCAACGATTCTCGACGTGAACGCGCAGACAACGTTCGTGGATACTTCGCCCAGCATTCGAGTCAAAGAACTCGAGGATCAGATCAGCGACCTGAGCAAGCAGAGCCGGGCTTTGGAGGATCGGATGGCGATATTGGACGATGAGCGTGACTATGTGAAAAGGATGCTGGCCTCCGCGACGCAAGCCGGACGGGCCGCCCCAGACAGCGAGCACGAGCAAGTCGCGCGAGTGAGCCTGGACGATTGGCAAAAGCTCTACGTTTACTCTGAGGACACTCTCGGGAAAATCGCCGCGGAACTCCGGACGCTCGACGATCAGCACAACGACCTGGTTGGAAAGAAAGGGGCCCTCAACCTGCAACTTGAGACGCTGCGCAACGAGCAGGGAAAGAGTGTCAAGGAGGTGACGGTGCGCCTGCAGGTGGAGACGGCGGGAAAACTTGATGTGGAGCTCAAATATGCCGTTCCAGGCGCCACATGGACTCCGTCATATAACGCTCGGTTGCATGCGGAGGAGCGCTCAGTGGGATTGGAGTACTTCGGCCTCGTGCGCAATTCGACAGGGGAGGATTGGAAGGACATTTTGCTCACGCTTTCGACAGCCCGCCCGAGCCTGGGCGGAGGAGCGCCGGAGCTGGCACCTTGGGTGGTCGACGAGGCGCGTGTGTTCGCGGAGCAGAAGGCCGCTTCGCCCTATCCAATGACAAGAAACACGCTCGCTGGGACCATGGTAAGGGAGAAGGCTTTGAATGCCCCACCATCCGCCAACCAGCAGTTCCTGTCCGACACGGGCGCAGTTGACCTGGAGGCCTTCGATATTGCGGCCGTGGTCCAGGCCAACGCCACAAGCGCCACATTCAAGATTCCCGCGACCGTTTCCGTCCCGGCCAACAATTCTGTGCAAAAGGTGTCGATCGTTTCCTTGAAACTCGCGGCCAATCTCCAATATGAGGCAACTCCCAAGCTGTTGGAAACCGCGTTCCTGAGCGCGGCGGTGTCGAACGGGAGCGATTACCCGCTTCTGGCAGGCGCAATGAGCACGTTCCTGGGCGACACGTTCATAGCGGCCAGTCGATTGAAGACCGTGATGCCCGGGGAGAAATTCGAGCTCCACCTGGGCGCCGACGAGGCCATCGCGATAAAGCGGAGATTGGTCAACCGCTTCTCCGAGAGCACCGGTCTCACAAGCAATGGCCACCGAGTGACCTACGAACTCCTGGTAACGATCACCAATAACAAGAGGACACCGGAACGCGTGATGTTCAAGGAGCCGCTGCCCGTGTCGCGCCAGGAGAAGATCGAGGTCAAATTGATCGAGCCTGACGAGGAGACAGTTGGAACGAAGGAGAGCCCCAAGGAAGTGACGAGGGAGGAGGATGGGAAGCTTGTTTGGCGCCTGGACCTGAAACCCGGCGAGAAACGCGAGGTTCCCCTGAAATTCTCCATTTCCTATCCGTCTGACCTAAGGGTGTCGGGAGTCGAATAATGCGAGCCCCAGGGGCGGATGCTGGTGATTGCTTCCCGTTTTGGTAGATGGGAAGCATTCGGCGATCGTCTTTTTCGTGCCTCTGGCGCCCGGCTCGACTGGGGCAGTGTCTCGTTAGGCTTTCCTCCAACCCCAAGTCCGCCCCGACGGCCTTCCGGTTTCATGCGGAACGGGAGGGTGGGGCGCGATCCGAAATCTACCGTTAGGAAGCAAGATGCTTAGCGAGGTTCTATCGTTCCCCCACGGGAACCGTCCTGCGGGGCCCTGTCCGATGGGGCCGCCGGCGACTCGCCCGGCAGATAATTGGCGTACGGTGAGACAAAAACAAAGGGCATTATCATCCTGCAGTCCACGGGTGAGCCCTTGACCTGCGCCGGCCGAAATCTCCATTTCCGAATGGCAGAGACCGCAGCCTCGCCAAATAGGACGTCATCGGCTTCCACGACCGAAGTGTCGGCCACCTTCCCGTCTTTGCGAACGGTGAACACGACTACGGCTTTCCCGGTCAGGATCGACTCAAGGTCGGTGGGATAATCGGGCTCGACCTCGCGGGTCGCCACGGGGCGGACGTCGACCGAATTTGTGGTGTAAACCCCCTCCATTAGCGCAGGAACCTTGTTGTCGACGGGATGCTCCGAGACAAAGTTGTTTGCCGTGCAGCCGGCCGCCGCCGCGGACGCGAGCAGAACCAAACCCCATTTTCTCCACGCGGTGGACAAAGGAAATGTGCGAAACCGAATCAAGCGTGCGTCCATCATTGCGCGGGCAGCAGGAATACACAATCTCAGCAAGGCGGATCGGCTTAGCGCTTTTCAAGGTCGAGACCTAGAGACTGGCGATGGCTTTCGCCGCCTGCCGGTGGCAATTGGAGTCGTAAATCTCCCTGCAGGGCATGGCCATCACATGCTCGAATGACCGGCGCGCCTTTTCGGGTTGGCCGTCCGCGAGGTAGGCGAAGCCGAGCGCCAGGCGATGGGTCGCCTTTTCCGGCTCCAGCTGAACGGCACGCTCGAGGTGGCGGACGCTATCCTCCGTCGAGGCCGGGGGTAGCCCGCCGAAGACGAGGGCGACCAGGAGGCGCTTGGTGCGCCCGAGCGCGGCCACCTCGTACTCCCACTGGCCGAGCACATCGTGGGCGTACGCATAGTCGGGATCCGTCGCAAGCGCACGCTCCGCGTAATCCTTCACGAGCCTGGCGTATTCGATCCTCCTCCGGGTGTCGCAATACCCTCCCAGTTTTCCGTAGCAAATGGCCTGAGAAAGGAGCGCCACCGGGTTGCGGGGATCAAGCTCCGCGGCGCGCTCCGCGTACCTGAGAGCCTTCTCGATCCGGAACCTGGCTTCGTCCGGATCCGTAATGGCGAGCGTGGAGTCGGAATACTCCTTCGCGACCTTGAGCAGCACCTGGATGTCATTAGGGCGTTCAACGCTGGCCCGGAGATAGAATGGGAGGGCCTTCTCGGGGTCCAACTGGGCCTCGGCCGCATCGCCCTGTCTAATAAGGTCCTCGAATCGAGGAGGTACGGAAGATGGAGAGTCGGCGCCGACGGCCGAATTCCCGGCGAACGCCAGCGCAGAACATGAATGGGCCAATGCCCCTAAAATCCATCGGTTTGCTCTCACCGTCGGCACACGTATTAAGGGTACGGGCGACCGCTGCGCAAGGATGCTAACCCGCCGATGTTCCACACCGGGGTGGGGTGGACCAAGGCTCCTTTTTGGGCGAAGGAGCCCCACATGCCTCAAAAGAGGAGGATCGCGCCGTTACCCCCGGCTGCATACAAGACTTGTACCCCGGGCAAGGTCGCGTACCAAGGAGCAAGCGCATGCAACCCACGCTCGTCCAAATAATAGTCCTTGGCATCGTGCAGGGCGCAGCCGAGCTGCTGCCCGTCTCGAGTTCGGCCCATGTCATTGCGGCGGAAAGGCTCATGAAACTGGACCCCTCGAGCCCCCAGATGACCTTCCTGCTGATCATGCTCCATACGGGAACCATGTTTGCCGTGATCGCCTATTTTTGGGGGGCGTGGAAACGGACCTTTTTTTCAAGCCCGGCCGCCTTCACGAACGCCGCCATGCGGGTCGCAGTCGCGACCGTCGCCACAGGGGCCGTTTTCCTGGCCTTCAATTACCTGATAAAGAAGTTCGTTTTCCGCGGCAGCTCGACCGCCGCGATCGAGGACCTTTTCTCCAACCTTTACCTGATCGCCGCGTCGCTCGCGGTGGTCGGCGCCCTGATCGTGGTGGCGGGCCTTAAGGCGCGCTCAGCAGGGCCGTCAATGCCCTCTCCGGGCGTCGATGGCCGACTGCTCCGGCTTGGCGATGCGACCTGGATCGGGGTCGCCCAGGGGGTCGCGCTTCCCTTTCGCGGGATGTCGCGCTCGGGGGCGACGATCTCTACGGGCATGCTATTGGGGGTTCCCAGACGCGCGGCCGAGGAGTTCAGCTTCGCCCTGGCAGTGGTCGTGACTCCGCCCGCGATCCTGCGCGAGCTGATGCGGCTCGTCCACGCGGCGGCACCGGGGGCCGGCGTCCACGTCGGGGCGCTCCTCATGCCGGGAATCGTCGGCATGGTCGGCAGCTTTGCGGCCGGGCTTGGGGCGCTCCGGTGGCTTTCCGGCTGGCTTGAAACGGGCAAGTGGCACTATTTCGGGATCTATTGCTTTGTCGCCGCGGCGGGAGTCTGCGCCATGGCTGCAAGGGGATACTGACATGGAGGACCTTTCAGCCCTGACCCGCGCCCTCGAGTCGGGCCGCGACCTGAGCGCCGCCGAAGCCCGCGGAGCAGCAGGGGCACTGGCTGCCGAAGGCCCCCCCGACGAGGCCAAGGCCGCGTTCCTTTCCGCGCTCTCCAGGAAGGGGGAAACCTCCGCTGAGGTGGCCGCCTTTGCCGGGTTCTTCCGGGAGCGATCGATCGATCCGGGCCTGAGGGAGTGGTCGGCCAGGGCGATCGATGTCGTGGGAACCGGGGGTGACCACGCCGGGGGCTTCAATGTCTCCAGCCTCGTGACCCTGGTCGTCGCGTGCGCGGGTGTGCCGGTCATGAAGCACGGGAACCGGGGTGTGACCTCAAAGTGCGGAAGCGCGGACCTCTTTGCCGCGATGGGTGTGGCGCTTGAGGCCTCCCCGGCCCAGCTCCAGGAGGCGATCAAGAGCCTCGGGTACGTCTTCTTCTTCGCCCCTGCCTGGCATCCCGCGTTCAAGCGGATCGGCCCGGTCCGCAAGGCGCTCGCGGCCCGCGGCGAGCGCACGGTATTCAATATCCTTGGTCCGCTCCTCAACCCCGGTCGGCCCGGCCACATCATCCTCGGGGCTGCTTCACCCGCCCTGGTGGAGAACCTGGCGGACGCGCTCGAGGTGCTCGGGACGGGATCCGGCCTTGCGGTGCACGGCGTGATCTCCGAAGGGCGGGGCATCGACGAGCTTACCTCCACCACCCGGAATATTGTTAGGGGCGTTGGCCGACTGAGGGCCCTGCGCGAGGTCTGGGAGCCAACGGCCTTTGGGCTCACCGAGTCCCCCTTCTCCGACATCGCGGGGGGCGACGTGGCGGCCAACCTGGCAATCGCCACAGAGCTGTCGGAAGGGCGAGGTCCCCGGGGACTGGCTGACACGATCGCCTTCAATAGTGCCGCCGCCCTCTGGGTGGCCGGCGCGCGCCCCGACGTGAGGTCGGCCATCGGGGAGGCCAGGGAGCTGCTCCTGGGGGGATCCGTGAAGCGGAAGCTCTCCGATACGCGGGATTTCTTCGCGCGCCAGGCGTCCCCGGCATGAAGCGGCGCTATTTTGGCACGGACGGCATCCGCGGGCCCTATGGCGGTCCGGTCGTGAACGAGGCCTTCTTCGCTGCGCTGGGAGGCGCGGTGTCGCGCTGGCTCGCTTCACGGGGCGAACCCGGCGGAACCGTGCTCATTGGGCGCGACACGCGCTCCTCCGGAGAGTCCCTTGCGCGCGCATTCGCGGCGGGGGCCGCAAGCGGGGGCTGCCGCACGGTGGCGCTCGGCGTGGTGCCTACCCCCGCGGTCTCGCGTGCCACAAGCCAGGGGAGGGCGGCACTGGGCTGCACGGTCACCGCCTCGCATAACCCTTCCTCCGACAATGGAATCAAGTTCTTCGGTCCGGACGGGGCGAAGCTTTCCGACGAGGACGAGGCGGGAATTGAGGCGCTCCTGCGGCTTCCGGGCGGCGCCGTGCGCCAGGATGGGGGACCGGATGAGGCGCCTGGCGAGGGCATCGTTGCCTCCTACATCGCGGCTGCCTCGCGGGTGCTTCCTGCGGGCTCCTTAAGGGGATGGAAGGTGGCGCTCGACGCGGCCAATGGGGCCACGGCCGTCACGAGCCCCGCAGTCTTCAGGGACCTTGGCGCCGAGCTCGCCCTCATAGGCGCAAACCCGAATGGCCGGAACATCAACGAAGGCGTCGGGAGCGAGCACCCGGAAACCCTGGCCAGGCTGGTTCTCCAAAGCGGGGCCCGCCTCGGGGTGGCGCATGACGGCGACGGCGACCGGTGCGTTCTTTGCGACGAGACAGGGCAGGTGCTCGACGGCGACGAGATCCTGACCGCCCTTGCCGTCCACGCCCTGGGGCGCGGAACCCTCCCGAAGAAGACCCTCGTGGTGACGGTCCAGAGCAACCTCGGGGTCGACCGGGCGGTGGAGGCGGCGGGCGGGCGCGTCGTCCGCTCGGCCGTGGGCGACAGGTACGTCGCCCAGCTGATGCGCTCGGAGGGGGCGTCGCTCGGCGGGGAGTCCTCGGGCCATATCGTGAACTTTGAGTACGGGCCCACGGGCGACGGGCTCGTGGCGGCCCTCATGGTCGCCGGGGTCATGCAGGAGACTGGCCGCCCGCTCTCCGAGCTGCGCCAGGCATTGGCCAAGTTTCCGCAGCGGTCCCTCGCCCTGGTCGTTCGCGAGAAGCTACCCCTGGAAAAACTTTCCGCGCTCCCGGAGGCGGTGCGCGCCCTTGAGCGCGAGCTCGGCTCCAGGGGACGGGTCCTCGTCCGGTATTCCGGCACCGAGCCCAAGCTCCGCCTCCTCGTTGAGGCGTCGAGCGAGGAGCAGGTGGGTGCCGGGATGGAGAGGCTCGTTGCTGCGGCCCGCTCCGAGCTCGAGCTGGCCTAGCCGAGCCCAAGAGGGCTTGCGGTCGCCCTTGGGGCTCGGTTTCTTGGAGCGATGGCTCCCAATGGACGGGCTTTCCTCTGTGCGGCGCTCCTGGCGCTCCTTGCGGCGACGGGCGCAGTCGCCGCCGACTTCGGCCCGCGGTTTGACGCGATCGTTGAGCGGGCAAGCCCGGCGCAGCTCTACGCCTTCCTCTACGACATGCCGAAAGGCGGGGACCTCCACAACCACGCCGGTGGGGCGAACCGATCCGAGTGGGTGTACGACGTCTGCACCGACCCGAAGCGCAATGGGGGCGAGACATTCTACGCCCGGGTGCGATTTGGGGGCGACCCCGATGCGGTAAGCCCGGCGGCGCGGTACCAGACCATCCGGACGAAGACCTACGGGATGCTGCCGGCGGCAGTTCGGTCCGAGTATGTGCCCCTGACCGAGCTGACGCAGGAGGAACGTGCGCGGTGGCTTGCGAGCATGCGCCTGGACGGGACCGGGGACGGGAGGACGGAGTTCTTCGTGAACATCTGGCCTCGCCTCGGGCAGATCGAGCGCTGCCTGCCGGTCATCACCGAGCTCCTGGTCGAGAACATGAAGGCCTTCGGTGCCGAGCACTTGGCCTACCTGGAAACCCAGTTTTTGGTCGAGGGGATGGTGGACAACGACGGTAGCGTGATCCCGGACGACCAGGCGGTCGCCTTCGTCAAGGATCGCCTCTCCCGCGGGGACGCGCAGGCGACGGGGGTGGCGGTCAGGTTCCAGCGGACAATCCTCAGGTTTGCACCGGATGCCGAGGCGCAGCTCGAGAGGGCCTACGCGTTCGTGGACCGGAACCGCGACCTCTGGGTCGGGCTCAACATGGCGGGCATCGAGGAGAACGGTCGGGGCTATCCCTCGCGCTTTCTGGACACGTTCCGCCGGCTTCGCTCGAGATACCCGACGCTCGCCCTCTCGATCCACGCCGGCGAGATGGACGGGCCCGACCGGCACGTCCGCGACACCCTCCTGCTGGGCGCATCGAGGATAGGGCACGGGGTGAACCTCATCAAGGACCCCGAGACGCTTCTGCTCCTCCAGCAGACCCGCCGGGTGCTGGTCGAGGTCAACCTGATCTCGAACCGGCTCCTGGGCTACGTGCCCGACCTCTCGAGGCACCCGTTCCCGGAGTACCTTAGGACGGGGGTCCCCGTGTGCCTGAACACCGACGACCGCGGCATGTGGGATTCGAACATGACCGATGAGTACTACACGGCCGTGACGCTCTTCCACCTCTCCTGGGGGGAGGTCCTGGCGATGGGCAGGGACTCGCTCGCGCGCTCCTTCGTGCAGCCCGGGGAAAAGGAGCGCCTGCTGGCCGATTTCGACCGCAGGGTCGCGGCGTTCGAGTCCCGCTATGGTTCGGAGACCTTGGACGGGGCCCTCGGCGCGCTGGCCTCGGTCAAGCCGGTGACCTACGGCTACGCGAAGAGGACCTGGGGCTTTGACTTCAACTGACCCCTCTAGCGGGGCTCAGGGAACCTCGTAGGCCTCCGCAAGGGCGACCCCGGTTGTGTTGTTCACGCCGGACACCTGCATCGTGTACGCGCCCGCCTGGAGGTTCACGATCTCGGCCGAGTCCGCGCTGCCCTGGGTGAGCGCGAAGGCGCCCACGGAGGCTGCGACGCTCGCGATCTGCGACGGGTTGGTATTGGTGCCCCAGACGGTGTTGCTGGCGACCGCAGCGCCGGCGCTGTTGTACACGCTTAGACTCGGCTGTGCCAGGACCCCGGGGACGCCAAACTGCGCCAGGCCCGGCCCGTCCCCGCGCACCAGGAGCTGCTCGGTCCCGCTCCCGGAGACGACAAACCCTACGATGATGATATTGCCCCCCGTACCCACCTGGGTACGCGTAGAGATGTTCGCCAGGCGCGTGCCGCTGGACGACACCTCGTAGATCTCGGCCAGCGCGACGCCGGTCGTATTGTTCACTCCGGAGACCTGGACCGTGTAGGCGCCCGCGGGAAGGCTCGTGACCAAGGCGCAGTCGGCACTCCCGGATGGGAGCGCAAAGGCCCCGACCGAGGCGGCGATGCTCGCGATCTGCGATGGATTGGTGCCTGTGCCCCAGCCGGTGTTCGAGGCGACAAGCTTTCCCGTCGAGTCGTAGACACCGAGGGAGGGCGCCGCCAGGGCGCCCGGGACATTGAAGGCTGTCCCGAGTGTCGGCCCGTCGGCCCGGATCAGGAGCGTCTCCGACCCGCTGCCGCTTATGACGAAACCGGGAATGAGGATGTTGCTGCCGGTGCCCACCTGGGCGCGTGCCGAGATGTTGATCAGGCGCACGGTCGCGGAGGCGCCGTTCACGTAGAGGGTCGCCGGCGCGCTCGTGGTGGAGCCCATAGGGTTGCTGACCACCACGCGGAACTCCTCCCCCGACATCGCCGCGGTGGCGCCCGTCACGGTGAGGGTCGCGGTCAGAGTCCCGCTTAGCCCGCCCCCGTCAGTCACGTTTATCCAGGCGCTCGAGCCCGGGGCAAGCTCCTGCCACTGGTAGGTCAATGAGCCCGTGCCTGCCGCCGTGACCCCGAAGGTCGCGTTCTGGCCCGCGGGGATCGTGGCGCTTGCCGGCTGGGAGGAGATCTGGGGCGTGGGGTTCACCGCCTCCAGGACGACGATCGACTGGCTGCCGACCGTGCAGGTGCCGGAAACCGTGGAGGCGGCGCCGGCTGCCCAGGCGTTGGCCGCGGCCTCCGAGGCGCTGTTGGTGTCGATGACCCTGGCCCAGTTCGCCCCCGCCGGGGCCGCGGGCAGCGTGAAGGCGACCGATGACGTCGCCATGTTGCTCAGGACCATGAAGTCGTTGTCGGACACCTGGTCGCCGTGGACGTAGATCTCGACCGAGGCGGTCGTCGTCGGGCTGAAGCCGGACGATCCGTCGGCGTTACTGAAGGTGATGGACTCGGAATAGTCGCCCTGGCGGAACGCCGGGTGCGCCGCGCGCAGGTGGAGCAGGTACTGCAGGAAGGAGAAATTGGCGTTGAGCGAGCCGGAGAACGTTCCCAGGTCGTTGTCGTAGGGCATCGACCCCCCCGTCGTGTCCCCGGTGGGGACGGTGTCGGGGCTAGTGCTCGCCACCATGTTGTAGTTGTTCCAGGTCGCGACCGAGTCGATGTTGTAGGAGTTGTTGTTCCCGTTGACCGTCCTGCCGAGCTCGTCGCCCCAGATCATCATCGGAAGTCCCCGGCTGAGGACCTGGTAGGTCCAGAAGTCGCGGACGGCCTGCCGGCGCAGCGTCTGGTTGCCCCCCCAGGAGGAGCTGTTGTCGGAGCCCCCGTCCTGCTCGGGGCCGAAGGGCCAGAGCAGGCTCGAGCTTGAGGGGGGCGTGCCGTAGCTCACCAGGTCCGTCATGTTGAACCCGTCGTGGCAGTCGACCATGTTGACCGACATCTGCGGGCCGCCCTCGGCCGTCATCTTGGCCGGGTCCCCGTTGAAGGCGTCCGCGTAGCTCAGGTCCGCGGCGCCGTTCACGTACCCGGTCACGTTGCCGGTCATGTACATCCTGACCGAGTCCCGGTAGTTCCCGTTCCAGCATGCCCAGCCCGGGGGGAAGTTGCCGATCTCGCCGCCGTCGTTTCCGTCCCAGGGCTCGGCGATGATCTTTGCCCCGCTTGAGCTCGAGAATCCCGCAATAGACACCAGCAGGGGCGCCGTGCCCGAGAAGTTGGAGGCCCCGTTGCGCCCGAGCTCCGCGGCCTCGTCGAAGCGGTAGCCGTCAACCCCCATCGTGTTGGTCCAGTAGTTCAGGGAATCCATCACCAGCCGCTGGACGGGCGCCGAGCCGGCGTTCAAGTTGGTCCCGACCCCCGTGCTGACCCAGTAGAACTGGGGGGTCCCGGAAACCAGGGTGTAGTAGGACGCGTTGTCGAGGCCCCGGAGGAAGGTGAGCTCGGCCTGCTGGGCCGTGGAGGTGTCCCAGACGCCCCCCTCGCCGGAGTGGTTGTAGACGACGTCCAGGTACACCTCGATCCCGGCCGCGTGGAAGGCGGCCACCATCGACTTGAATTCGGCCGTGGGTCCGCCGAGCGCCTGGTTGCTCGCGTAGCGCCTGTCCGGCGCAAAGAACCCGTAGGTCCAGTACGACCAGTAGCCGCCGCCGCTCGTGGACGGCGCCGTCGTGGAGTCCGCGGCGTTGTCGGTCTCGTGGACGGGCAGGAACTCGACCGTGTTGAACCCCAGGTCCTTCAGGTAGCCGGCCATGTACGCGGCCCCGGCGTACGTGCCCCGGAGGCCGTCGGGCACGTTGGCCGCATCCTGGAAGCCCGAATACGCGCTCAGGAGCGTGGTGAGGTTGACGCTCGAGGGATGGGCCGTAAGGCCCTTCACGTGGGCCTCGTAGATGATGGCGTCCTTCCGGTTGATTCCGGGTTTGGCGCCGGTCGGCGTCGCGTCCTCGAAGGCCACCGACTTCGGGGCCCAGTGGCCCGTGTCGACGTTGCGGCAGTCGATGGCGACCCCGTTCGAGAGGGGCCCCTTGTAGGTCATGGTGGCGGACACGTTGGTGCCCCCGCTTGTGTACATGGCGTAGTCCTCGCCGGCGGCGTCGAAGGCCGGCGTCTCCGTGTTATGCGAGAGCTCCCGGGTGTAGGGGTCGAAGAGGACCTTGTTGGGGTTGAAGCGGTTCCCCAGGGAGTCGCAGTCGGAGATGAACCCCGAGCTCGAGTTGCCCCGGGCCCACGCGGAGTTCAGGGGCCAGTTTGGTCCCCAGGCCCGGAGCGCGTACAGCGTGTAGGCCGGGGCGCCGGAGACCGCGGCCCGCCAGATGTTGTCGGGCCCCTTCGCCATCGTGTAGTCGTACGCGGCGTCGGCTCCCGTGTCGGAGAGGTAGATCTCGAGCACCATGCTGCTCGCGTTCGCCGAGTACACGGCCACCTCGAGAGTGCTGCCTGCGCCTGCGGTGAAGGTCGCCCCGAGCGGCCAGCCGGCCGAGCCCCACGTGGCCTCTCCCACCGGGGAGTAGGCCCCGCTCGAGGGATGGTTGGTGCCTATGGCCGCGGCTGCGAGCGCGGCCGCGGGGAGCGCTGCGAGGGCAGCGCCTGCCAGCTTCAGGATCCTAGGAAGGTGGGTGAAGAGAATCATCGGTCGGGGGCGTCACGAAGGAGGTTCTTGCGGGGCCTCATGCGCTAAGGCTCCCCTCCCGCATGCGGGCGAGGTCCTCTGCGGACGGGTGTCGAGCGTTCAGGTTTGGGGCGGGGGTTTGCCGCTTGAACCCCATCATGTCCCGGGTTGCGGCCCGCATCTAGGAGGCAGACCTCGATAGAACCTTGAAAGACACTAAAAAACCCGGCATCGCCCCCGGGTCGGGGCGCGCTCTGGGGGCTAGGCGGCGGGCGCCACCGAGCCCCGCGCGGGCTTCTCCGGAGCCGCTCCCGCCGCCCAGACGCCCAAGGCCATGAGCACGGCCCCCGCCAGGAGCTTTGCGACGTCGGCCGACTCGCCGAAGACCAGGAGCGAGCACGCGACCCCGAGGGGGATCTTCGCGTTGTTAAACGCAGCGAGGCAGCCGGCGTTCACCCGGGCCGCCCCTACGTTCCAGAGGAAAAACCCAAGCCCGGAGGCAACGGCCCCGAGGTAGGCGATGGTCGCCCACTGCGGGGCGCTCGGCGAAAACGCGCGCCAGTCGGTCGAGAAGGCCGAGACCGAGAGCGTGAGCGCGAGGGAGCCCGCATAGAGGAGGGCGAACACGGAGGCCTCGCTCGATCCCGGGGGCAGCTTCCGGCGTTCGCGCCTCCAGGCGAGCTGGCCGGCCGCGAAGCAGACATTGGAGAGCTGCACCAGGACAAAGCCCGCGGCCAGGCCGGAAGTCCCGACCGCCCTCCACACGAGGACCGCGGCCCCGGCGACCGAGAGCGCCGCGGCATAGAGGTAGCGCGCCCTCCAGCGCCTCTCCGCGGCGGCGTCCATGAGGGTCACGAAGAGGGGGGTCGTTATCGTGAAGAGCGCCACCTGGTAGGCGTGCAGGAAGGCGTAGGAGCGCAGGTAGAGGACGTACATGGCGCCGAACTGGAGGGCGCCAATTGAGGCGAGCCTGAGCATCGGGACAGGCGCCAACCCGCGGGTGCGGAGGAAGGGCAGGAAAACCAGGAGCGAGACGGCGCTCCTTATCACCGCGACCGCCGTGGGGTCTATCCCGGAGAGTCCCTTTATGAGGCCGAAGGAAAAAGCCCAGATAAAGGAGACGGCCAGGAGCAGGAGCATGGGGAAGGAGGGGCGGCTACACCCTGAAGATTGCCCCGAGGCGCTTGCCCAGCAGGAGGCTTATGCCCGCCACCATCGTCCCCAGGAACACCATCGCCCACACGCCGAGCGCGCAGGCGAGGAACTTCCCGTCTCCCAGGAGCTGGAAGAGCTCAAGGATGGCCTTGGTGATCGGGAAATAGACCATCTTCTGCGCGAGAATGATCGAGTCGCTCACCTCGAGCATGGCGAAGGCGAACGCGAGAAGACCGCCCGCCATCAGGTTGGCCGCGATCAGGGGAAGGGTGACCTTGATCATCGCCCTGAGCGGCGGGCACCCGAGGTTCTCGGCGGCCTCCTCGAGGGTGACGCTCGTCTGCTGGAATCCCGCGGCGGCCGAGCGCACCACATAGGGGAGGCGCCGGATCGAGTACGCGATGATCAGGAGCACGGTCGGGTTGCGGACCGGGTTGATGAAGCTAAAGAAACGCCCCTCCTGGGACATCGCCAGGTAGCCAAAGGCCAGCACGATGCCCGGCACCGCCAGCGGCAGCATGGAAAGGAAGTCGAGCACGCCCCTGCCGAGGAGCTTTGTCCGCACGACCACGTACGCGATCGCGACGCCCAGGAACACGTCCACCACGGTCGAGATGCTCGCGTACTTGAGGCTGTTTGCGATCGCGGGCACGGTGAGCTCGTGGCCGAGCGCGGCCCTGTAGTTGTCGAGCGTGAAGCCGTGGGGCAGGATGCTCGCGTACCAGTCCCTGGACGACGCGATAAGGACCACGGCCATGTGGGGGAGGATGGCCACGAAGGCCACCGAGCAGAAGATCAGCGTGCACAAGAGCGCCTGGCCCCTGGGCAGCCCGCGGGCGCCTCCCGAGGTGGTTGCCTTGGCCATCATCGCGTGGCCCGTCCGGCCGAAGACCCCCTTCCCGACCGCGTAGATCGCGATCGAGGCCACGAGCATCACCGCCACGAGCGTGTACGGGAACGGGTTGCCCCCGATGTCCTTTAGCCCGTAGAAAATTTGCACGCTCGTCACCTGGGCATAGTCAAAGACGAGCGGCGTGCCGAGCTCGGTGAAGATCCAGATGAATACGATCGTCCCACCGGCGAAGAGCCCCGGGTGGATCAGCGGAAGCGTGATCTTCCAGAAGCGGCGCAGTCCCGTGCAGCCGAGGTTCTGGGCCGCCTCCTCCATCGCGGGGTCGATGTTGGCGAGGGCGGCCACCGCGTTCAGGTAGATGATGGGGTAGAGCGACAGGGCCTCGACGACGGCGATGCCCCAGAACTGGTTCGCCGCGAACCAGTCGAAGGTCCACCCGTACGGCTTGATGCCAAGGCCGATGATGAGCGCGTTGAAGGCCCCGTATTGCCCGAAGATCTGCCTGATGCCTATGGCGCCCACGAAGGGCGGGAGGATCATCGGGATAAGGACGGCGGAATTAAGGAACCCCTTCATGGGGAAAATGAACCGGTCCGAGATGAACGCCAGGGGCAGCGCGATCAGGATGGCGAACGAGGTTCCCGCGCAGGCCAGCAGGAACGAATTGCGGAGCGCCCCGAGGTAGGTCGGGTCCGTCAGGAGCGTCCTCAGGAAGGCCAGCGTCAGCCGACCGTCCGCGTCGATGAAGCCGCCCTTAATGATCTGCAGGATCGGCCAGACAAAAAACGCCGAGAAGAACGCCGCGGTCGCGAGGAACACGAGCCTGGCCGTTGTCCGGGACATGGGGAGCGCTAGGCCCTCACCTAAAGGGCCATATCTTGAAGAAGGAGAGGAAGAACATCGCCGCCACCGCGTAGCCTATCGGGGGCACGCGGCGCCACTTGCCCATGCCCACGCTCAGGAGGACCGAGCAGATCAGGCCGATCCCGATGCCCTTCGCGATGCTGAAGGTGAGCGGGATGGCGAAGATCGTGAGGACGGCGGGCGCCGCCGTCTCGAAGTCGTTCATGTCGATCTCCACCACCGACTGCATCATGAAGATGCCGACAATGACGAGCGCGGGCGCCGTCGCGCATGGCGGTATGGCAAGGATGAGCGGCGACAGGAAGAGGGCCGTCAGCATGAAGAAGGCGACCCAGAGCGCCGTCAGGCCCGTGCGCCCCCCGGCCTCCACGCCGGAGGCCGACTCGATGTAGCTCACGACGGTCGAGGTCCCGCAGAGCGCCGAGAGGATGGTCGCGATCGAGTCGGCAAGGAGGGCGCGCCCTGCCTTGGGGAGCACCCCGTCCGCATTCAGGAGCCCGGCCCTCTTGGTGACCCCGATCAGGGTCCCGATGTTGTCGAACATGTCGACCAGGAGCAGCGTGAAGATGAGCGGGAGCGCCGTCTGGAACTTGCCCCAGTTCGAGAGGAAGCCAAAGGTGAGCTTTAGGAAGACCGGGGAGGCGGAGTGGGGGAGCGAGAAGATGCCCGCGCTTAGGTCCGTCACCCGACCCCCGGCCGCGTTTGACGTGAAGAGCCCGGTCACGGTGATGATCAGGATCCCGAGGACGATCGAGCCGGGCACCTTGCGCGCCACCAGGAGCGCCGTCAGCACGATCCCCGCCAGGCACAGCTTGGCGGGTCCCGTCGTGAAGTCGCCCGGGCCCACGAACGTCGCCGCGTTTCCCTCGATGATTCCGCCGTTCTTTAGGCCGATGAAGGCGATGAAGAGGCCCACGCCGCAGGTGACGGCGATCTTCAGCCCCAGGGGGATCGAGGCGATGATCTTCTCCCGGACCCCGGTGACCGAGAGCGAGAGGAAGATGATGCCGTTCACGAACACCATCCCGAGGGCCTCGCTCCACGGCACCCCGTTCGCCAGGACGATCGTGAAGGTGAAGAAGGCGTTGATCCCCATCCCGGGCGCCATCGCGATCGGGTAGTTGGTGAAGAGCGCCATGAGCGTCGTGGCGACCGCCGCCGTGATCGCCGTCACGGTCACGAGCGCCCCCCGGTCCATGCCGGTGTTCGCCAGGATCGACGGGTTCACCGCGAGGATGTAGGCCATCGCCGCGAAGGTCGTCAGGCCTGCCTGGAATTCTCGAAAGGGCGTTGAGCCGCGGTCTTCGAGCTTGAATATGCGAGATACCATGCGTGGGCGTTTGGCTGCGCAGTGTGTGGCTGATTGACCGCGGGGCTGCAACGTCAGTTTTTTGGTGAAATTTCCCGAAGGCGGCGAGAGAGTCGACCCCATGAGCAATCCCGAGTCAAAACTGGCCGAACTTGGCCTCACGCTACCCCAGCCCCCGGCCTCGGCCGGCAGCTATGTCCCCTCCGTCCGAACAGGCAACCTGCTCTACCTGGCGGGCACCCTCCCGATCCTGGCCGGCAAGCTGACGCACACCGGCCAGGTCGGCAGGGAGCAGACGGTCCAGACCGGCGCCAAGGCCGCCGAGGCGTGCGCGCTCAACACGCTCGCCAACATCAAGGCCGCGCTCGGCTCCCTGGAGGCGGTCTCCCGGATCGTCTTTGTGACCGGCTTCGTCAACGCCGTGGACGGCTTCGCCGAGAGCCCGGCCGTGATCAACGGGGCGAGCGACCTCTTTGTTAAGGTCTTCGGAGAGGCCGGCCGCCATGCGAGGGCAGCCGTGGCCGTGAACGGCCTGCCCCGGGGGGCGACCGCCGAGATCCAGGTGGTGGCCGAGGTCCGCTAAAAAAACTGGCCGGCACCGTCGGGGGCCGGCCAGCGTTGAAAACCGCGGACCGAGAGATCCTACGGGCGCCAGTAGCCGCGCACGTAGATCCTGGCCCCGCCGCGGATCACGTAGCGGGGACCGACCCAGATCGCGCCCGGGTGCGGGGGCCGGGCATAGTGGCCGCGGTACCAGACCCAGCGGTTGCCGTACCAGTGCCAGTAGCCCCCGACCCAGAAGAAGCCGGGTCCCGGGGCGACGCCGACCACCTCCGTGTAGGGAGGGGGAGGCTCCTGCGAGACGACGACCTCCTCGGGCGAGGTGTAGACTTCGGCAACCGGGGGCGGCGGGGGCGGGGCGGGGCGGACCGCGACGACGCAGCCGGACGTGAGCGAGATGACCGTCGCCAGGGCGACCGACGCAAGTGAGGCGCGCAGGATCCTACCGCTCTGGCCTATCGGAGTGTATTCGTTAGATGGGTTCATGGATGAATGATGTACGTCCATTTAGACGCCGCCCGCCCCCTTTGGTTACGCGATATTTTTGACCAGGACCCGGGCGTTGCGCCCGTTGTCCTCGTAGAGCTTCAGGCGCGCCTCGGGCAGGATCTCCTTCGTGCTCTCCTCGAACCCGCACACGTTGCTGAAGAAGCCGAAGTTCTGCGTCGAGAGCGCGATCACCTTCCTCACGCCCCGGTCCTTGGCCTGCAGGCACGCGTATTCCACCATCTTCTTGCCGATCCCGCGGTTGTGGTAGAAGGGCATGACGTAGAGGGAGCCCAGCTCGGCCGTCTCCGGCTGGGTGGGGTAGAACATGAGCGTCACGCAGGCGATGATCGCCTCGTCCACCTCGAAGAGGAAGAACTGGTCGATGTTCTTCTCGATCGCCTGCTGGGTGCGGTGGATCAGCTCCTCGCGCTTGACGGCGTTTCGCGTGAGGTTGTAGAGGAGCCTCGCGTCCCTGCGGGTCGCCTTGCGGATCTGCTGGTAGTCGTTGCCGTAGACCAGCGACCCCACGCCCTCGTTGGAGAAGATCTCGTTGAGGAGGCTGTCGAAGACCCGCCCATCCACGATGTGGACGCGGGGCGTGCCGGTCTCGATCGCCTTTATGGCGTACGTGGCCTTGCTCCGGCTCGACTCGCTCAGCTTCTCCGGATGCTCGGTTACGAGCGTCCGGAGGGCCTCCACGGAGATCTCGTGCGTCACGCCGCCGTCGATCTCCAGGCCCTGATTTGGCGCCAGGTAGATGATCTTCGTCGCGTGGAGGGCCTCGGCCATCTCGGCCGCAAGGAGGTCGGAGTTCACACGGAGTGACTTTCCGTCCGTCCCGAACGCGAGCGGGGAGATAAGGGGGACCACCTGGCGCTCGATCAGCGCGGTGATGAGCTCCTTGTCGATCCGGTCGACGCGGCCCGTGAGCTGCTGGTCCACGCCCTTAAGGATGCCGACGGGGACCGCGCGCACCGAGTTCGTGATCACGGCCTTCAGCGAGCTTCCGGTTAGGCCCTCGAGGATGATGTGCGAGACCCGCGACGAGGCCCTTATGGCCAGGTCGAGCGTGGCCGGATCGGTGATCCCCGTCCCGTCGCTGTTTGAGATCGGGATCCCGCGGAGGGCGGAGAGCTCCTTGAGCTGGTGGCCGATGCCGTGGACAAGGACGATCTTTATGCCGAGGCTGCGCAGGACCGCGATGTCGACCAGCAGGTTGCCGAAATTCTCGTCGGCAACGATCGAGCCGTCGATCGCGATCACGAAGATCTGCCCCTGGAACCTGGGCACGTACTGGAGGATGCCGCGGAGGTCCGTGGGCTTGATGGTCGTGGCCTGGGCGGCCGCAGGGGGAGTCGCCGCGGTTTGCGCGACGGTGGTCTGACCGTTTCCGGTGGTCATTGGCAGGATCGCGTTCTCATTGAAGTCGACCCGCACGTCAAGGGACCTCTCAGGGGCGGGCGGTGACGTTTGGGCGGAGGAAGGCGCCTCACCGGACGTTGAGGGTCCACTGCTTGGAGGCCCGCTCCCCGACAAGGACGACCCTGTAGGTGCCGGGCCTTAGGGACCCCGGCGGCACCTCAAGGAGCGCCGTGCCCTCCCGCGTGCGGGCCATGAGGCCCCCGTCCAGGCGCTCAAAGTCGGCCACGATCACGATCTCGCCCTCGCGCTCATAGAGGTGGGCCCCGGAGAGCTGGCGCTTGTTGTCGGGCAGCGTGTACGTGAGGGCGATCGGGTAGTCGATCCCCGAGACGGCCGAGGGAGCCGCGGACACGGAGTTTATCTCCATCGGCAGGAGGGGGCTCTCGACGAGCGTCTTCTTGAGCTCCTCGGGGAGCCCCCCGGGGGCCGGCATCGTCACCGCGCCCGAGGACAGGGTGGCTTCCGCGGGCCGGCTGGCGTCGATCGCCACCCGGTGGTAGCCCGCCTTCAGGAGCCGGATCACGTCGGCCCGGTCGCGCATGTCCTGGTAGGGCATGAAATCGGGGCCCGGCCTGCGGTAATGCAGGGTCAGGTAGGTGTAGATCGGCATGAAAATAAGGATCGCAAGGACGATCCACTTCATCGGCCAGGGTTTGCGGTCCTTGCGGGCTGCGGTCATAGGCCCTGAAGGCCAATTCGGAGGGGGCCAATTGGCAACAAACGTTTTCGCGTGTTGCCAATGCCCCCCCGCCTTTCTTGGCTGTAGGGCCTACATGAAATTCTGGTCGCGCTACTTTATACCCACGCTGAAGGAAAGCCCCGCCGACGCCGAGATCGCGTCCCATAGGCTCCTCGTCCGGGCGGGACTTGTCCGCAAGCTGGGGGGGGGCCTCTACACGTTCCTGCCGCTGGGCCTGCGCGTCATGCAGAAGGTGTCCCGGATCTGCCGGGAGGAGATGGAGCGTTCCGGGGCGATCGAGCTCTCGATGCCGCACATCCACCCGGCCGAGTTCTGGGCCGAGGGGCCCCGCTGGGGCCCGGTGAGGGAGATCATGTTCCGGGTCGACAGCGCCGGGGACGGAAAGCGGGGGCCCCGCGAACCGGAGTTTGTGCTGGGTCCCACCCACGAGGAGGTCATCACCCCGCTCGTCAAGTCCGAGATCACGAGCTACCGCGACCTCCCGAAGTGCTTCTTCCAGATCGGCACGAAGTTTAGGAACGAGATCAGGCCGCGCTTCGGCCTGATGCGCGCGAGGGAGTTCGTGATGATGGACGCGTACTCCTTCGACGCCGACGATGCGGGCGCCGTCAAAAGCTACATGGCGATGAAGGCGGCCTACGAGGCCTTCTTCAAGCGCATCGGCGCCCAGGCGATCTCGGTCGAGGCGGACACCGGCGTCATGGGGGGAAGCTTCTCCCATGAGTTCATGGTGCCCGCCGAGGTGGGCGACGATGACCTCTTCTACAACGAGGAGAGCGGCTACGCCGCGAACCGGGAGAAGGCCCGCAGCGCGATCGTCCCGGAGGGACTATCCGACGCGCCGCCCGAGGGGGACCTCGAGCGGTTCCCCACGCCCGGAATCGTGACGATCGCCGCGCTCGCAGCGGTCCCGTTTGGCGCCCCCGCGGACAGGCAGTTCAAGACCCTCATCATGATCGGGGACGGCAAGCCCTTCGCCGTCGTCCTGAGGGGATGCGACGACCTTGAGGAGGCCAAGCTAGGCACCCTCGGCTTCGCGCTAGTCAGGCAGGCGACCCCGGAGGAGATCGAGCCCGTGATGGGGGCCAAGCCCGGGAGCCTGGGCGCCGTCAAGGGGACCATCAAGGACCTCGCGGCCCTCTCGGGGATCTATGCCGACCATGCGATCCGCCTGGTGGGCAACGGCGTGACCGGTGCCAACCGAGACGGGGAGCACCTGCGCCACGTGAACGTTGACCGCGACCTCCAGGTCACCCGCTTTGGAGATTTTCGCAGGGTCAGGGCCGGGGAGCCCGACCCGGTAGGGGGAAGGCCGCTCCAGATGCGCAGGGGGATCGAGGTCGGGCACATCTTCAAGCTCGGCACCAAGTACTCCGAGAGGATCGACGCCGGCTACACCGACGACAAGAAGGAGAAGCATCTCTTCGTCATGGGCTGCTACGGGATCGGCATCAGCCGCACCCTCCAGGCCGTGATCGAGCAGTGCCACGACGCCGACGGTATCGTATGGCCCTGGGCCATCGCGCCCTTCCAGGTCCTCGTGTGCCTGCTCGACCCCCAGGACACCGAGGCAACGCTGATCGCCGCCAGGCTGGCGACGGCGGCCGAACGCGCGGGCGCCGACGTCCTTGTGGACGACCGGCCCGAGCGGCCGGGGGTCAAGTTCAAGGACGCGGACCTGATAGGCATCCCCCTAAGGATCACTGTGGGGGGCCGCGGCATAAAGGAGGGGGTCGTGGAAATGAAGTGGCGTGGTGCCAAGGAAGTGGTCAAGATAGCGCTCGATGAATCGGAAGCCACCGTCGCACAAGCCGTGCGCGAGAAGTTCTGAAGAGGGGACTGGCCGTCCCCATATTCGTGCCTGAGTCGCGCACCCACACCCGCACCGATCCCCGCGCCTCCACGGAGCTGCAGCTGGAGGATGCCTGGCGGGTCGTCGTCCTGAACGACCCGGTGAACCTGATGTCCTACGTCGTGATGGTCTTCAAGAAGGTGCTCGGGTTCGACGAGGCGAAGGCGAGGAAGCACATGCTCGAGGTGCATGAGCAGGGGCGCTCCGTCGTCTGGGTGGGCCTGCGGGAGACCGCGGAGGCCCACGTGTTCACGCTCCAGCAATGGCACCTGACCGCGGTATTGGAGTCCGATGAAGCGCGTTGAGGTGAAGCTCAGCCTCCCGGTCGTGGCGCCGCTCCTGGACGTCATCCGGGAGCTCTCGACCGAGCTCCAGAAGTCGCTCGCGGCGCCCCAGGCGCTCCACGACCTGGACCAGGATTTCCGCGGCGCATGGATCGGCGACCTCCTCGCGAGCCAGAACGAGGACCTGCGCGCGCTCCTTTCCCTCTTTGACGGGGAGTTCTTCACCGAGGGGGTCGTCGCGTTTGACGAGTCCAATGCGGAGCCGATCGTTAGGGCGTGCACGGCCTTCCGCCTCCAGCTGAGGGAGCGCCGCCTTAAGGCGCTCGGCGACGAGGCGCTGGAGACGGGCGAGATCGACATGTCCGGGCTCGATGAGCCGGTGCGCAAGGCCTTCATGTGCTACCTGTTCCTAGCGACGGTGCAGGAGCTGATCATCCAGCACCTGGACTCGACCATCATAGGATCCTAGGCCGGCTCTTGCTGGGCGAGCGCTTCGATCCTGGAGCACGCCGCAAGGCGGGCCTCCTCGGGCCGTATCCGAGGCGCAAGCTCGCGGCACCTCCGGCGGGTCTCCCCGGAGGCGACGAGCTCCGCCAAGGCGCGGGTCGCGGAGCGGGAGCTCAGCCGGTGCTCGTCCAGGGCGAGCCCGAGGCCGATCCGCTCGATCCTTTGCCCGTTGTCGGGCTGGTCGTGCGCGTTGGCGACGACGAGGTGGGGGACGCCCGCACGGACGGCCTGGGCCAGCGTCCCGATGCCACCGTGGTATACGGCCACCGCGCATCGGGGCATGACCCGGCTGAAGGGAAGGTAGTGGAAGGCCTGGATCCCGGGCGTGAGCGTGCGCGGCAGCTGGGCCGGGTGGTTGGTGACCAGCATGGCCCGTGCGCCCACCGCGCGGCAGGCCTCGACCAGGTGCCCGAAGAAGCGCGTGCGGTCCATCGCCGCGGATCCGGGAGTCACCAGGACCGGGGCGGGCCCGCTGTCCAGGAACCGGTCGGCCTCCGCATGCGCCCCCGCGTCGCCTCCGGCGTCCTCCAGTATGAACCCGGTAAGGTGGGTGTTTCCGGGCCAGTCCGGCTGGACCGGGGCGAACCACTCCGGGAAGAGCCCCAGCACCAGCTGCGGGGAATGGATGTAGGAGGCGAACACGCCCGAGACCGCCGCGAGCCCAAGGCCGGAGCGGAAGCGGTTCAGGGGGCGGCCCACGTGGCGCTCCACGTATAGGGTGTCGATGGCCCAGAAGACCGCCTTTTTTACAAGCTTCGGCATGCCGGGCCCCATGTGGAGGCCCCCGAGGGTCCCGTTGTCCACAAGGCTCCGAAACACGGAAGGTTGCAGGTTAAGGGTCGCCGTCGGCACCCCAAAGCGGTCCTGGGCTACCCGGGCGCCCAGGCAGAGGGTGGTGGCCGCTACGACAAGCCTTGGTCCCTGCCGCTCCTCTATGATCCTGTAAAGGCGCGGGAGATTGGGAAGTATGGCCCCCTCTACAATGCAGTGGAATCCCCGCCGGCGGTGCCAAAGGCGGGGGTCGCCCATCATGGCCTCGGCCTCCCTCCGGGTGCCGAGCTCGATGAACTCAAGGCCGCTTTCCCTCACCAGGGCCTCGAATATCTCGTTGGTGGCGAGGGAGACCTGATGGCCGCGGGCCTTCAGCGCCTTCCCCAGGCCGAGCACCGGGTTCACGTCGCCGGAACTGCCAATCGCCGCCAGAAGAATGCGCAAGGGCATACTTGACGGTGGGCCGGCATATCCCAAACTCAAGGACAGACACCCTGCAGTGTTCGAGGTGCTTTCAATAACTGCTCTTTGCCTTGGAAACATTACGGGAGCCATACCCGCCGCGGAAGCTGCTAGGCCGTAAATCGGAAAGCAAACGCCGCGACGGAGGCGCCCACCTTGACATGAAAAGGTCTTGAGCCTTTGGGCATACGGCACAGGCGGAGTGTCTATCTTTCTCGTTTAACCTAACATCATGTCCCTCAATACCTACCTGGTGCTGCACATCAGCTCGATCTTCGTGCTTCTGGGCTACACGTTCTATGCGTTCGCGGCACCTGCGGAGACCCGCAAGCGGGTCCTGATGATCACGGGGGTGGCGGCGCTCCTGATCCTCGTCACCGGCTTTGGGATGCTCCACCGGCTCCAGCTCGGGTTTCCCCATTGGGCGATGGTCAAGGTGGTGTGCTGGCTCGGGCTTTCCGGCATGGTCAGCTTTGCCTACCGCAGGCGGGCGCAGGCCGACCTCTTCATGATCATCGCCTTCGTGCTCGCGATCACGGCTGCCGTGATGGTGATCGTCCGACCGTTCTAAACGGGGCCTTTTGCGCCATGGACGGCACGCTCTGTGGCGTCTGGATCGACGGGGAGGGGCGGGCACGGGTCTGCATGGCTTCGGCCGATGGGGGCCGGGTCGAGAACGTGCTCCCGTTCGAACCCTTTGCCTGGCTTGCTTCCAACCCCTTTGACACGCCGGTTGCCGGCGTGACTTTCGAGCAGCTGAAGGGCGGGGCGGCCCTCGGCACGCTGGCCCGGGCCTCGTCGCTCGAGGCATTCGAGGGCCTGGTCAAGGCTGCGAGGGACTCGGTGGCAGTCGACGCGATCCGGCCTCTGGAGAGCCAATTCCTGCTGCAGCACCGCGCGCGGCTCTATTCGGACATAGCGTTCGCCAAGCTCAGGCGCTGCCAGGTCGACATAGAGACCGGCTCCAGCGGCGGCGAGTTCAGCAATGCCGAGAAGCCCGAGGACAGGGTCCTGGCTATAGGGATGCGCATGGCGGGCAAGAATCAGATGCTCCTGCTCGAGGACATGACCGACCAGGCGGAGAGGAAGCTCCTGCTCGCCTTCAACGAGCAGCTCGCGTCCCTGGACCCCGACGTGATCGAGGGGCACAACATCTTCAAGTTCGACCTGGACTACCTCAGGATGCGCTCCCGGATGCGCCGGGTTCCGTGCGCCTGGGGGCGCTTCGGCCAGAGGGCCACCTTCCGCAGCAGCCGCCTTAAGGTGGCGGAGCGCTGGATCGACTTCCCGCGCTGCGACCTGCCGGGACGGGCCGTCATCGACACGTACCTGCTCGCGCTCCTCAACGACATCAGCACCCGCGAGCTCAACTCCTACGGGCTAAAGGAGGTGGCGATCCACTTTGGGATCACCGACGAGGAGAGCGAGGAGCGCACCTACATCGAGGGCAGCAGGATCGCGGAGGCCTTCAGGGAGGACAGGGCCCGGTTCCGCGCCTACCTGGAGGACGACCTCAGGGAAACCGAGGGCCTGGGCGACCTCCTGCTCCCCACCTACTTTGAGCAGGCGCGCACCTTCCCGATCCCGCTCCAGGAGGCGACACTCCGGGGGACGACGGTCAAGATAGACCTCCTTTTCCTCGAGGAATACTACCACGCCAGGCAATCCTGCCCGCAGCCTCCCGAGATCCAGCCGTTTGACGGGGGCTACACGCGCAGCTTCAACGAGGGCGTGTTCCGCCACGTCCTGCACTTTGACGTGGCGTCCCTCTACCCGAGCCTGCTCCTGAACATCGGCCGGAACCCCGCCGACGACGCCCTCGGGGTCTTCATCCCGCTTCTCAGGCACCTGCTTGAGTACCGTCTCAAGTACAAGCAGCTCGCGCGCACGGCTCCCACGGAGGAGGAGCGATCCGAGGCCAAGGCCCGCCAGGCCACGACCAAGATCCTGATCAACTCGTTCTACGGCTACCTCGGGTTCTCGGGGGCACGGTTCGGCGACGGGGACCTCGCCGCGGAGGTGACCCGGAGGGGGCGCGAGCTCCTGCAGTCGCTGATCGAGGAGTTTGGCCGGCACGGCTGCCAGCTCCTGGAGGCCGACACGGACGGGATCTATATCTCCTCCGACCGCTACTTCGAGAAGCCCGAGGAGCTCCTCGCGCTCGTGGTGCCGATCCTGCCAAAGGGGATCGACCTGGAGTTCGACGGGCGCTACGATGCGATGTTCTGCTACAAGTCGAAGAACTACGCCCTCTTCGAGGGGGGCAAGGTGATCCTAAGGGGAAGCGCGCTTCGATCCCGGGGCGTGGAACCCTTCCTCAAGAAGCTCACGAACGCGCTGATCCATTTCCTGCTGGGGGCCACCGCGGAGTCTCCCGCCGCGATGATCGAGGGGTTCCGCAAGGGGCTCCTGGAGCGGTCGCTGCCGATCGAGGCGATCGCGAAGAGCGAGATACTTGGGATGAACCCGGAGGCCTACGAGAGGTTCATCGAGGGAGGGGGCAAGCCCCGGCGCGCGTCGTCGGAGGCCGCCCTGCAGATGTTGCCGCGCCCGAGGATGGGGGAGCGCGTCACCTATTACATCACCCCTAAGCAGAAGGGACGCACGAGCGACTGGCAGCGCGCCCGCCCGATCTCCCTCTACGACCCGGCCCTGGCGCCGTACGACCCCGACCACTATGTCGGCAAGCTCGACGACTGGATAGAGCGCTACGGCAGGTTCATCGGGGTAAGCGTCCCGCCGAAGGGGACCGACTCGCGGCAGGGCGAGCTTCTCTAGCGCGAGGCCTGGCTGCGAGCCACCACCCAGTCGACGGTCGCCGCATCGTTGTCGCCGTTTCGCCAAACCAGGGTAAGGAACTCGGCGGGCAGGATGTCGTGCGCCTTGAAGAAACGCCGGTCGCCGCCGCAGCAGTACATGAGGGAGGGCGGGAGCTCGCCGCGGAGCTTGGCCTTGACCTTCGGTATGATGCGCGGCAGCCACGCGATCCCCTTCACCGCGTCCGCCTTTGCCGGCATCTTGGACTCGTCCAGGACGACGCTCGAGGGGCGGCCCTTCTGGACATTGAGGAAGTAGTCGCGCCGCACGGTCTCTATAGAGAGGGCGTGGCCGAAGCCGGGCTCGCCGCCCCCGTTCTCGTCCTCGGCATAGTCGTACATGTACTGGGCCGTGATCCCGTTTGCCGCGAGCCACGCGGTCTGGGCCTTGTCAAAATACCCCTCTGCCCCGCGCTGGCCCTTGGCGTAGAGGGCGACGGCGTGGCCGTAGAGGGCCAGGAACTGGGTCGGAAAATCGTAGTTTTTCATGGGCGGGTGACGTCAGGCGGGTCGGAAATCGATGATCCGCTTGAACCTGTCCACCTTGTCCACGACGACGTCAAGCCGCCCGTTGAGTTCGTAGGTGTGGTGCTTGCGCCGGCCTACCAGCGCGTTTCCCTGCTGGTTGAGCTGGTAGTAGTCGTCGCCCAGCGCGTCGGCCGAGATGAACCCGAAGGTCATGGACTCGACCAGCTCTATGAAGAAGCCGTGGCGGCGGACGTCGGTGATGATCGCCGCGAAGGCCGTGCGCTTCTTCTTCGCGAGCTCGCGCTCGAAGAACTCGAGGAGCTTTATCTTCACGCTCTCGCGCTCGGCCTCCGTGGAGTTGATCTCGGTGTTGCTGAGGTGGTCGGCCAGCTGGGTGATCCCCTTGATGTCGTGGCGCACGGGCCCGCCGCCCTCCTTGCGGTCGAGGTAGGATTGGAGGACCTGGTGCACGACCAGGTCGGAGTACCTCCGGATGGGCGAGGTGAAATGCGTGTAGTCCTTCTTGTGGAGCCCGAAATGGCCGTCCGGGGTGGCCCGGTAGCATGCCTTCTTGAGGCTCCTGAGGAACAGTGTCCTCAGGGTGTAGCCCTGGGGGTGCGTCTTGAGGATCGCAAGGAGCTTCACGACCTCCTCGCGGCGGGTCAGGTCCCCGACCTTTATCCCGAAGGTCGAGACGAACTGCCGGTAGTCGTTTAGCTTCTCTGCATCGGGCTGGTCGTGGACGCGGTAGAGGGAGGGAAGGCGCTGCGTGCGGGTCAGGCGCGCCACGGCCTCGTTGGCCGCCAGCATGAACTCCTCGATCAGCTGGTGGCTCTCGTCCTGCTCGATCCGCTCCAGGCGGTCGGCGTAGCCCTGGGGGTCCACGAAGATCTTCGTCTCGGGCATGTCCAGGTCGAGGCTCCCGTGGGCCATGCGGTCGCGGCGAAGCGAGCTGGCGATCCGCCAGAGGGCGCGGATGAACGTCTGGAGGTCCTCGAGCTCCCAGTCCTCGAGGTCCCTGAGCGCGCGGCCGGTGGAGCCCGTCTGGTGCTTGGGCGGGACCGGCATCGAGCGGATCTTCTCCAGGTTGTCCTCGAAGAGGAGCGCGTAGGCCTGCTTGTAGGTCAGGCGCTTGCGGCTCCGTATCACCGTGTTGGCGTACTCGGTCTGCCTAATCTTGAAGTCGGGCCCGAACGTGAGGAAAACGGCCTTGCACAGGCGGTCCTGGCCCTCGACAAGCGAGCAGAGCCCGTTGGAGAGCTTCTCGGGAAGCATGGGGATCACGGTGCCCACCAGGTAAGTGGAGTTTCCCCGGGAGCGGGCCTCGCGGTCGATCGCGGTGCCCGGCCGCACGTAGGTCGAGACGTCGGCGATGTGGATGCCGACCCTTGTCTCGCCCTTGCCCATGTCCTCGATCGAGAGGGCGTCGTCAAAGTCCTTCGCGTCATCGGGGTCGATCGTGAAGACGGCGGCCTTCCTGTAGTCGCGCCTTCCCTCGGTCTCCTTGGCCCCGACGCGGTCCGGCAGGGCCGCCGCCTCGCGCTCGACGTCGGCGGGGAAGTTGGGCTCGAGGCCGTGCTTGATGAAGATGCCCAGAAGCTCCGCGCGCGGCTCGTGCGTGCGCCCGAGCCTCTCGGTGATCTCGCCCACCAGGGGCTGCTCGCGCCTGCGCCATTCGCCGAGCTTCACGACGACCTTGTCGCCCGGGTGGGGCGTGGGCCTGACCGACGAGGTCGAGGGATCCGGGACCGCGATCTCGTAGACGAACCTCGGGTCGTCGGGGGCCACGATGAAGCTGCGGCCCTCGCGCCTTAGGTCGCCCACGACCGTGGTCCGGGCCCGCTCGATGATATCGGTGACGCGGCCGACCCGCTCGCCGGGGCGTTTGCCCTCGACTCCCCGGTAGATCCTCGCCGCCACGGTGTCACCGGGGAGCGCCACGCCCGTGTCGTCAGGGGCCACCTGGACGGAGGGCTCGTCGCGGTTTCCCCCGACGATGATGAAGGCGGATCCGCCTGCCCTGAATTGAATTACGCCTTTGACAGTGTCATCGGCCTGGGGGCCCTTGCGGCCCGACTTGGTATTGGACATTTCTTGATGGGACCCGCGAACGGCGAGTCAACCAGACCCATCATCCCCCAATACGCCGCAATTGGCGAGTGGATTAAGCGGATTGGCCGCCGGGGCACACGGGGGATGGGGTTTGGGGCGCGCGCGGGCCCCGCGTAAAAGCATCGGGCGCGTCGGACGGCGCCTAGGGCCGGTAAACGACGCCGCCCTTCATCACTAACGAGACATGCCGAACCAGCGAAATGTCCGCCAGCACGTCACCCGGGACGGCCGTCAAGTCCGCGTACTTCCCCTTTTCCACCGTGCCCAGGTCTTTGTCCGCCCCTATCAACTTCGCGGCCTCGCGCGTCGCCGACTGGATAGCGGCCATGGGGGGCATCCCGTCGGCGACCATGTACTGGAATTCCTGCGCGTTCTCGCCGTGTGCCGACACCGCAGTGTCGGTTCCGAACGCAATCTTCACCCCCGCCAGGTAGGCGCGGTGGAATGTGCCGTCGGCGATGGGCCCGATCGTTGCCGCCTTCTTGCGGATGAGTTCGGGGAAGAATCCGGGAACCTTGGCCTTCTCCGCGACCCAGTGGCCGGCGGAGAGCGTCGGCACAAAATAGGTGCCGTGCTCCTTCATGAGCGCGATGTCCTCGTCATTCATGTAGGTGCCGTGCTCGATCGAGTCGACGCCGCCTATCACCGATCGGCGGATCGCCTCGGCGCCGTGGGCGTGGACAGCGACTTTCATCCCGTATTCGTGGGCCGTCGTCACGACCGCCTTGATTTCGTCCTCGTCCATCTGCGGATTGTCCCCGCTTGACTCCATGCTGAGCACGCCGCCCGAGGCCATGATCTTTATCAGGTCCGCGCCCTCCTTGTAGTGCTCTCGCACAGCCTCGCGCGCCTCCTCCGGGCCGTTGATGACGCACTTGCGTTGGAGGCGGTCCATGACCTCCCGGCTGAACCCGTCCGTCGGGTCCGCGTGGCCGCCCGTTGTTCCTATGGGGCCGCCTGCGGTATAGATGCGCGGCCCGACGACGATTCCTTTTTGGATCGCCCGCTTAAGGGCGATCGTCGAGTTGAACTTGTCGCCCACGTTGCGGACAGTCGTAAAGCCGGCCAGGAGCGTCTTGCGCGCGTTTGCGACCGCCAGGATCGCATAGTCCGCCGGGTTCAGGACCGCCTCGTCCGTGGCGGTGTGGGGGGTGATCTCGAGATCCAGGTGCACGTGGCAATCGATCCACCCCGGCGTCAGTGTCGCCCCGCCCAGGTCAATGACCGTGTCCCCCGGGCCCGGCGCGGTGAATCCTTCAGCGACGCTGGCGATGCGCTCCCCGTCGACCGCGATCGTGACCTGGTGACGCGGGGCGTCGGATAGCCCGTCGATCAGGGTTCCGGCGTGGATGAGGGTGAGGGCCGAGGCGGACGAAGCCGATCCAAGCGCAAGGAGCGCCACGAAAAGCCGGGGTGGGGTGGTCATGGATTTTTTTTATCGCCGGTCTCCAGGTGTCGCAACCCCCGATTCGGGCCGTATTCCGCGCCGCTCAAAAACCATCCGCGCAGTCTCGACAATTTGTCCGCCATGGGGGTAGGGTTGTCGTCCGGTGTCCAAGAGCCAGCGCACAACCTCGACCCTCCAATCCTGTGGCCTTGTGAGGGCTTGCGCCCGGGGGTTGCCGCCTGAACCGGTGCGTCCTTTGGGCCGGAAGGGGAGCGCATTATGAAGATCGTCCACGCTGCGAGCGAACTCTACCCCTACATGAAGACGGGGGGCCTCGCGGATGCCGTGGGGGCCTTGACCGGGACGTTTGCCGAGATGGGCCACGAGGTCTCAGTCTTCGTCCCGGGGTACAGGAGCGCCCTCGCGCACCCGATGGCCGCGGCGGCGGAGCGCAAGTTCCGCATCAAGGTCGAGATGGGGGACCAGTTCCTCTCGGGCGATGTGCTCGCCTTCTCGCCCCAGAAGAATCTGACCGTGTACCTGATCTGCAGGGACGAGTTCTACGACCGGCGCTTTGCCTACGGCAACGGCGAGCGCGACTACGAGGACAACTCAGACCGGTTCATCTACTTCTGCAAGGCGGTCGTCGAGACGATGCGCCTGGCCGACCTTGGGGCGGACATCGTTCACGCCCACGACTGGCAGGCCGCGCTCCTTCCGCTCCTCCTAAGGGAGGCTGAGCGGCGTTTCGGCGTCACGCTCGCGATGAAGACCCTCTTCACGATCCACAACATCGCGTTCCAGGGACTCTTCTCGGCGGCGTGCTTCGCGAGGACAAACCTGCCCGACGAGCTCTTCAGCATGGACGGCCTGGAATACTACGGCCAGGTGAACTTCCTGAAGGCGGGCATCCTCTTCTCGGATCGCGTGACGACGGTGAGCCCCCGCTACGCCCGGGAGATTCAGACCCCGGAGTTTGGCTGCGGGCTCGAGGGCGTGGTCCAGACGCGCATCGACGACCTTTCGGGCCTGATAAACGGCGTCGACACCTCGGTCTGGAACCCCGCGACGGACAAGCTGCTCCCGGCGCGCTACTCGGCGTCCGACCTCTCGGGGAAGAAGGCCTGCAGGGCGGAGCTCCTGAGGCAGTGCGGCTTCGATCCCGGGTTCGCGGGTCCGATATTCGGGATGATCTGCCGGCTGACCGAGCAGAAGGGCGTCGACCTGGTCCTCGCCAACGCCGATTTCTTCACCACCCGGGCCTGCAAGTTCGTGGTGCTGGGCGCCGGAGACAAGCGCATGGAGGCCGCGCTCCAGGAGGTCGCCCTGCGCGCGGCCAAGTCCGTGTTCGTGTGCCCCAAGCTCGACGAGACGATGAGCCACCTGATCGAGGCCGGGAGCGACTTCTTCGTGATGCCGTCGCTCTTTGAGCCGTGCGGGCTGAACCAGATGTACTCCCAGGTCTACGGCACCGTGCCGATCGTCAGCCGTGTGGGCGGGCTCGTCGACACGGTGAGGGACGCCGACGAGGACCTCCGCGAGGGGACCGGGATCATGTGTGCCCCGACGGCCGCGGAGCTGCGCGACGGCCTCGAGCGCGCCCTCAGGCTCTTTGGCGACAGGCCGCGCATCGCCATGGTCCAGCAGCGGGGGATGGCGCGCGATTTCAGCTGGAAGACCGCTGCGGCTGCGTACGAGGCCCTGTACCGAGACGCGTTGTGACCCCGGCGATCGTCTGGTTTCGCCAGGACCTGCGCCTGCGGGACAACCCGGCCCTAGAGGCGGCGTCAAGGCGGGGAGGTCCGGTCATCCCCGTCTTTGTCTTGGACGAGGCGGGCGAGGGGAGGTGGCCCCTTGGGGCGGCGTCGCGCTGGTGGCTCCACCATTCGCTCGAGGCCCTCGCCCAGTCGCTCCTTGAAAGGGGCTCGCGCCTGGTGGTGGCGCGCGGAGAGTCGGGCAGGGAGATAACCCGGCTGGTCGGGGAGACCGGTGCCGGCGCCGTCTATTGGAACCGGCGCTACGAGCCGTCGGTGGTCGCGCGCGACAGGGAGGTGAAGGCCTCGCTCTCCGGGGGCGGCGTCGAGGCGAAGAGCTTCAACGGGTCGCTCCTCTTCGAGCCCCACACGGTCGCCAACAAGCAGGGGGGGCCCTACCAGGTATTCACTCCCTTCTGGAGGCACTGCCTGGAGCTTCCCGTGGCGCTGCCGCTTGCACTCCGTTCTGAAGGCCTTGCCAGGCAGGTTCCCTCATGGCCGGCTTCCTTCAGGGTCTCCGACCTGGGGCTCCTGCCCCGGGTCCGATGGGACGCCGGATTCCCGGAGGTCTGGCAGCCGGGCGAAAAGGGCGCGGCACGCCGCCTAAAGCGCTTTGTCTCCGGCCCCATCGGCTCCTACGGCGACCACCGCGACCGTCCGGATCTCGACGGGACCTCGATGATCTCGCCCTTCCTTCACTTCGGCGAACTCGGCCCGCGGCAGGCGTGGGCCGCCGTCAGGGCACTGTCGGCGGACTCCGGTGTGTTCCCGCCAAACGCGGGCGCGGAGGTTTTCCTGCGCGAAATCGGGTGGAGGGAGTTCGCGTACCACCTCCTTTTCCATTTTCCCGGAACGCCCGAGTCCGCCTTGAGGGCCGAGTTCAACCGCTTCCCCTGGGCGAAGGACCCGGCAGGAAGGATGCTCGCTGCGTGGAAGAAGGGCGCGACCGGGTACCCGATCGTCGATGCCGGCATGCGCCAGCTCTGGTCCACGGGCTGGATGCACAACCGCGTGCGGATGGTTGTGGCGTCGTTCCTGGTCAAGCACCTGCGGATCCCGTGGAGCGAGGGTGCGCGGTGGTTCTGGAACACGCTGGTCGACGCGGATTTGGCAAGCAACACCCTGGGCTGGCAGTGGAGCGCGGGCTGCGGGGCCGACGCCGCGCCGTACTTCAGGATCTTTGCGCCCGTAAGGCAGGGCATGCAGTGCGATCCCGAGGGCCGCTATGTGAGGCGCTTCGTGCCGGAGCTTGATGCGCTCCCCACCGAGCACCTTCACGCCCCTTGGGAGGCTCCCGGCCCCGTGCTCGCGGCGGCCGGCGTGAGGCTCGGGGAAACCTATCCGCGCCCGATCGTCGACCACGCCGAGGCGCGCGCCCTGGCCCTCGGGGCTTTCAGGAGCCTCCGTGGAACTACCCAAGCCTGACGCTTGCACTTTTTTGGGGCTCCATTGGGATCGGGGGATGGGCCACTTTAAGAAGCCAAGCCTGTGAAGGTCCTGATTGCGGGAGCTTCCGGACTGATCGGCCGGGCGGCGACGGCCGCCTTGAAGGCCGATGGCCACGAGGTGACCCGCCTCGTGCGGCGCGCGGCGCAGTCGCCCGACGAGCTGGCCTGGTTTCCGACGGCCGGGGAGGTTCCGCTTGAAGCCTGCCGCGCTGCGGACGCGGTCATCAACCTGTGCGGCGCCGACATTGCCGCGCGCCGCTGGAGCGCCAAGCGACGGAACGAGCTTAGGAGCAGCCGGATCGACACGACCCAGACCCTGGCGAAGATTTTCGACGCGCCGGCGGGCGCCAAGCGCCCAGGGGTGTTCGTGAGCGCCTCCGCGACGGGCATCTACGGGGACCGGGGCAACCTTGAGCTCACGGAGTCGAGCGGGCCCGGAAACGGCTTTCTGGCAGACCTGTGCCGCGATTGGGAGGGGGCGGCCATGGTGGCGACCGAGCCCGGGGCGCGCGTCGTATGCCTTCGCTTTGGGATCATCCTCTCCGGCCAGGGCGGGCTCCTCAGCCGCGTCGCGCCATTTTACAAGGCGGGCCTGGGTTGCCCGCTTGGAACCGGCCGGCAGTGGATGAGCTGGATTGACATCGAGGACGCTGTGGGCGCGATCCGCTTCGCGCTTTCAAAAGCCGCGATCTCGGGTCCCGTGAACGTGGTGGCCCCCTCCTCGGTGATGAATTCTGGCTTCACCCGCGCCCTCGGAAGGATCTTCGGCCACCAGCTTCCCATGCCTGTTCCAAGGTTCATGCTGCGCCTGCTTTATGGCCAGATAGCCGACGAGGCGCTCCTGGCGAGCGCCCACGTCGTCCCGGTCAAGCTGGTCCGTGCGGGCTATCCGTTCCGATACCCGAATCTAGAGGATGCTCTATATCAGGCTTTTGCCCTAGAAAAGACCGAGACCTGAGGAACAAAATCAGGCTTTCCATCGGGGGGGGCATCCGTATGTTGATCCCTTCCTATGGAGAAAACCCTGATCATTTTTAAGCCCGACTGCATGGAGAAGCACCACGTTGGAAACGTGCTGGATCGCTTCGAGAAGGCGGGCTTCGCGATTGTGGGATGCAAGATGGTCCAGCTCACGCCGAAGGTGCTGCGCGAGCACTACGCCCACGTGGCCGACATGCCCTTTTATCCGGAGATCGAGAAGTTCATGAGCTCGCGCCCCGTCGTGGTGATGGCGCTCCAGGGAACGGCCGTCGTGAGCCGAGTGCGGGACCTCCTAGGGCCCACCGATTCGCGCAAGGCGCCCAAGGGAACCATCCGGGGCGACTTCGGGACCGAGATGATGAAGAACGTGGTCCACGCCTCCGATAGCGTCGCCAACGCCAAGATCGAGCTCGCCCGCTTTTTCGAGCCGGGCGAGATCTTCAGTTCCTGAACTCGAAGTGGTTGGCGCCCTCCGCCAAAAGGGCGGACTGACCGGACCACTCGAAGGTCCCCTTTAGTCCCGGGGGAAGCGAGACGTCGAACACCCGGATGCCGGCGGAAGTCCTGTAGCGGAAGGCGATGTCCCCCAGGGGGTGCGGCATGTGGGCCGAAAATTCCGTGAGCGCCCCGGGGTGGGGGGCCACGAGCACCGTGCGAAATCCCGGCGCCCCGGGCTTGATGCCCGCCACAAGCGTGAGGAGATTGTAGTTGGGGTGGGCGCTCCATGCGTGGTCGTCGGAGCGGGTGGGTTCGTCGGTCTCGGCCCAGGTGGTGAGCCCCAGGGTCAGCATCTTTCTCCAGGCTCCGAGGGTGTCGAGGTAGAGGTCCGACATGCCCGCGTGGTCGAGCGCCCTCGCGACATAGAACCGGAAGTAGATGCTTGCCGGCGAGAACTCACCGCCCGGGGGCACTCGCCCCGTCGGTGGGGCGTGGCCCAGCACGGCCTTCATGACCCGCTCGCGGAGCCCCTTTGGCACCACGTCCTCAAGGACCCCCATGGCGTTGGTCTGCTCGCTAAAGTGCGCGTGGGCCGGCGTGTCCGCGAGGAGGCCGAGCGGGGCGTCCCAGCAGAGGCGGTAGACCGCGGCTCCTATCCTTTCGGCGTGCGCGCGGTAGCCGGCCGCAAGCGCGTCGCTTCCCAGGTAGGCCTCGAGGTCGGCTGCGTCGCGGAGCGCGGCCATGTAGTTCAGCGAGAGGAGCGCCGATCCCCCGTCGGGATCCTGGGGGGGCACCCCGAACACGAAGTCCTTGGTCCAGTCCCCGTAGTTCCACCAGGGCATTATCCCAAGGAGGCCATCGGGGCGCTCGTGCCCGGCATACCACTCGATCACGGAGCGCGTGTGCGGGACCCATGCCTTGAGCGGGCCGTCGTCCGGCCGATAGAGCCAGTAGTCGTGGATCATCCCGATCCAGTACAGGGAGAAGGTCGGGATCACCTGGTTCAGGGCGCTCGGGTAACGGCTCTGGGTCAGGCCCTCCGAGATCCGCGACTGGTCGTAGGCGTCGAGGGCCTGCCGCGCGAGCCTGTCGTCGCCAAACTCCACGTAGGAAATGAGGGCCTGTATCCTCGTGTCCCCGATGTACTGGAGCTGTTCCCAATAGGGGCAGTCCATGTAGGTCTCGTGCGCGTTGAGCCGCGCCGTCCGGGTGCCGATCTCCCACATGGCGCGCAGCGCCGGGTCGCTCGCCTCGACGCCGGACCGCTCTTCCAGGAAGGGGTAGGCCGAGAAGTAGGCCTTGAGCGAATCAATCGACAGGGGCTCGTCGGCAGTCTGGACGTGGAGTTCCATGTAGCGCCATGTGCGCCAGTAAAGCGGGCTCCATGAGCGGCCCTGCGCGCCGTCCATCGAGAGCGTGTCGGTGAGCCCAAGCAGGGTGCGGCCTTCGACCTCGTTCCTGTTTCCCTTTTTGCCCATCTTGTCCACGAGCGCCTCGGCGTAGGATACCCTGAGCCTCGCCCCCTTCCCGTTGCTAAGGACCAACTCGGGGTAGGCCGTGGCCATCGTGCCCCGGTCCAGCAGGATCCTCACGTCAGCATGAGCGGGGACCGTTGCCGGGAGGCTCGCCACTGCGGGCATGCCCTCGGTCCGGACGACCTTTCCTGTGGGGATCTCCCGGTGCGCCATCGGGGGAAGCTTGTCCTCGACCAGGAGCCACCGGTTGACGCCGGATCCGGTGCCGATGGGCGTCGCCTTGGGGTATCGCCCGGGTTCGCCGGTGCCGACGGTCATCGCACGGACCCAACCCGCCGCCGAGGTCTGCCAGTCCCAGTCGTAGCGGCTCCCGTCCAGGAACTCGCCGGGGCTCGCGGCGTAATAGTTGGGAAGGTCGGAGCTGCTGATTGCCAGGAAACCCTGCCCCTTCTCCTCCTTCACCTCCCAGGTCTCGTCGGTGTTGGCGGCCGATTCAAGCGGTCCGCCCCCCTGGACGAGGAACCCGGTCTGGTCGCTCATCTGGGCCGTGGGGGCTAGGGCGCCGTAATTCCAGACCGTCGCGGCGATCGTGTTGTCGCCCACGCGAAGGGAGGGTCCGAGGTCGAAGGTCTCGTACCTCCAGTGGTCGAGGTCGCCCCGTGCGGGTCCCTCGCCGATCCTCTTGCCATTCACGAAGAGCACGAACCGGTTGTCGGCGGAGACGTGGACAACGAAGTGCTCCGTCGGCCACCCGAGCTGCACGTGCTTTCTGAAGTGGTAGACACCGGGGTTTCGCGCGATGGCCCCCGGGCACGCGATCCACGAGGACGGCCACGCCTCGTGAACGAGGTCCGGGGCGGGGGCATCCGAGGGGTAGAGTCCTGGCGCGGACGCCGTTAGGCAGGCCGCTAGGAGTCCGATGCGGGCGGTGGCTGAGGGGTTCAGGCCCGGCCACTCTATGCCCAGGGAGCGCCGCGCCAAGCACCCAATTGACACACGGAATCAAATAACGGGGTGGAATTTCACGTGGATGTCACCGTCGGCGATTGCAGGAGTGGGCACCGGGGAGCCGATATACATGGGATGCAGTCCACTGTTGTTCCAAGCGAGGCGGGTGCTAAGGACAGGCCACGCCTTCCGGATGCTGCGCCACGTGGGCTCGCTGTGGATAGGATCTCACTTGAATCCATCGTGCACCATAGGGAGTCGGTCGATTCTGGCCGGCCCCTTGAGGAGGTGGACAGGATATTTCGCGAGAAGCAGGTCGATTACCTTGCCATATTGCGGGGGGATCGGGTTGTGGGAATCTGCGCGCGCGTGAGATTGGGCGCACTCTTGGGTTCGAGGTACGGCTTTGCGCTCTATAGCAAGGCGCCGGCGATCCAGGCTCAGGTGGACCATCCTTTGGTCTTTTCGACCGTCGATCCGGTCCGCCATGTCCTGGCCCGTTCCCTTGCGCGTGAGGCTGCCGAGTTCCACGAGGACGTCGTCCTCGTGAATGAGTCCCACCAGTTTCTGGGATTGGTCTCCGTCGATGCGCTCGCGCGACTTCAGTCGCGCCTTGTGGGCGAGCAGATGGAGGAACTGCGCAGGCAAAGCGAGACGTTGCAGCGCCAGAATGTGGACCTTTTCCAGGCCGGCCACGCGCAAAGGCAGGCCCAGGGCCTCTACCAGTGCCTCTTCGAGAGCAATGCGCTTGGAGTGGCGCTCCTGGGCTCGCACGGCATGGTGCAGGCCCATAACCGCAGGCTCATAGAGATGCTCAATCTCAGCGACGGGCCCATTGCGATCACCTGCCTGACAGGATGGATGGAGGAGAACGAGAGGCTTCGCTTTGAGGCGATGGTTGGCGAGCACGGCCAGGATTTCTTTCCCGCAACCAGCCCGTCCCAGGAATTCTCATTCAACATCCCCGGCCGGGGCCGACGGGTCTTTCATATCACCACAGGTTGGATCCGTGAGACAGGCCAGGTGTGCGCCTTCCTGGACGATATCACCGAGCAGCGGTCGTTGGAGCTCGGGGCGCTGAGGCAGGAAAAGCAGGGGCTCTTGGACACCCTGATCGGCGGCATCGCCCACGAGCTCAACAACAAGCTGATGCCCGTCTTCGGATTTGCCGAGGTGCTCGGGGATTCGGGTGACAGCGAGTCGAGCAAGATGGCCTTGATCATTAAGCAGAGCGCGCGCGAGGCCGCCGACATAATCCGGCAGCTTCTTCAAATCTCGAAGCCGGACACCGGGCAGCCGCGTCGCTTTGACCTTTGCGCCCTTGTTGAGGAGTCCCTTCTCGTGACAAAATTCCAGATCCGCGAGAGCAGGTGCGCGCTCAAGACAAGGCTCATCGACCGGGACGCCTTTGTCCTGGCGGATCCCGCCAAGATAAAGCAGGTCATCCTGAACCTTGTCCTCAATGCCATCGATGCGATGGAGGGGGTGTCGGAGCCGGTTCTCACGGTCGCCGTCTCATGCACGGCCTCAAGCGTCACCCTGATCGTCGAGGACAACGGGTGCGGGATATCGGCCGAGAACATTAATAGGATCTTCGACCCGTTCTTCACCACGAAGGACCCCGACCGCGGTACCGGACTTGGCCTCAGCATCTGCTTCAGCGTCGTCAGGCAGTTCAACGGGGAGATCGAGGTGCACAGCCAGAAGGGCGCCGGAGCCGCGTTTACCGTGAGATTTCCCCTCGCCCATGGGGACGGCCGGGTCGAGCCGGAACTGTTCCAGAAGGCCACTCCGTTGGTCGGTCGCCCGACGAGGATCCTGGTGGTTGACGACGAGGAGGTTGTGCGGCTGCTCCTCCAGCAACAGCTGCGCGCGTCCTTCGGCAGCCACGTGGACCTGGCTCCAAACGGAGCGGATGCCCTGGCGCTCATCAACACCTACTCCTACGACCTGGTGATTTCCGATATACGGATGGCGGTGATGACCGGAACGGAGCTTTACCTTCGCCTGCGCGAGTCGTTCCCGTCGCTGGCCTCCCGCTTTGTTTTCATCACCGGGCACCCGGGTAACAAGAGCCTCCAGGACGAGATCAGCAATTGGAAGGTCCCGGTTCTTGCAAAACCGTTTTCATCGTCGGACCTAAGCGGAATATGCGGACCCCTCTTGGCGCGTCCGTCCGAAGGCTCTCGCTCTGCGTCATAGGTCAGACCCGATGGTCTGGACCCCTACTTGGGGCCGACGCTGGCCTCCGACCTTCCAAGCACCTCGAAATCCTTCTGCTCCTTGAGGATGTCGGCCTTCTGGTCGAGCCTGAGGAGCCGCATCGCGCGCTCCTCATTGGTGAGGGTACCCGGCGTCCCGGCGAAGGGCAGGCGCCCGACTATCGGAATCTTGGCCCAAAGCTCGGGCAGCGTGTAGGCGTTCAGCAGGCCCCGGTCGAACTGGTCGATCCCTCCCAGGTACTTGTCCATCGCGAAATCAGCCCATGACTTGTCGGTCATGACCGCCTCGTCAGTCAGCGGCCTCTTGTCGAGCATCACGTAGGGATCCATCCTGACAACCCCCGGACTTGCCGCGGCCTCCGACACCGCGGGAGCCGGTGACACCGCCTTGTCCGACACCGCAAGGTCCGCCGGCTTTGTGCCGAAAACGGGAAGCCCCGCCTTGATGAGGGACTTGAGCTCGGTCGACGCAGGGGGCGCGGTATCCGAGGCAAAGGCCGTCACGCATACCAGGCACGTTGCTGCGAGCACTGCGAATAGGGCCTTTGAGCGCGCTGGCACGGTGGGGGTACGCCTATAAGCGGATCAATTTCGTTTCGAGGATTTAATGCCGATATTGTCCGGCGCACCGGGGCCTGGCGGGCGCGTCGCTCCGATACAGAACCCGCTATTTGGGAATATACAACCCGCGGCCTGCAAAAAGCCTGTAAGAAAACGCGTGGCCCGGCATCTAATACAGGTGATGAGACCCGATCCCGGCCATGAACTTCTGTTCAAGGAATGGATGGCTGAGCACCGCAGTATCCTCCGAAAGATTGCACGCTCCTTTGCGCGATCGGAGGCCGATCTCGCCGACATGGAGCAGGAGATGATGCTCCAGCTCTGGAGTTCGGCCTCCTCGTTCTCGGGCCGCGCAAAGGCCTCGACCTGGATCTACAAGGTCTCGCTCAACACGGCCCTCATGTGGCGGAGGAGCTCCGGTCGCAGGGAGGAGCGGATTGAGCCGGGAGCCAGCGTCAGCAGGGTCGCGGAGGGAGGGCCGACCCCCGCCGACAAGGCTGCGCATGAGGAGCTGCTTGAGAGGCTGTACGGGGCGATCCGGTCGATGCCCGAGTCCGACCGCGCCCTTGTCCTGCTCATGCTGGACGGTCTCTCTTACCGGGAGATCGGAGAAATAACGGGATTGACCGAAAACCATGTCGGCGTGGCGCTCAACCGGGCCCGCGCCAAGCTGGCCGAAAGGCTGAAGGGAGTGACCGATGAACTTAAATGACTGGGAATTCATTTGGCGGCGCCAGGAACCGCCGGAAGGCGTGGACGCGGACATTGAGAGGCTCAGGGAATCCTTCGATGTCTCGCACCGCCGGCTCGAACGCGCGCTCCTTGTGCGCGACGTGAGCGAGTCCCTGGCAGGCGTGTTTGCGGCGGCCGTGATGGGCGCCTTCGGCTGGCACATGGGGAGGTCGGGCTGGCCCTTCATCCTTGTCGTGGCGCTCATCCTTGGAGTCTCGGCCTTCTTCGTGAGGGAGCGAATCAGGACGCGCCGGATCAAACCCGATCCCGGTGCATCCGTGCTGGAGAAGGTCGACTCCGACCTCCAGCTCCTGCGGCGAAGCCGGAAGCTCCTTGCGACCATAGCCGTCTGGTACATTGCGCCCCTTTTCCTGTCTGAGCTGATCGTCGTTGTGACGATAGCGTCGCACGCCAAGCCCTGGGACCTTCAGCGCGATCCGGTCTTCATGGGGGTGTTCATCCTGTTCCTGGCAGCTGTGAATGCCTGGGCATGGGACCTGAACCGCAGGGCGCTGCGCAAGCGGATCGAGCCCAGGATCGCAGAGCTCGAGAAGCTGCGGGGAGACCTGCTCTCGACCTCGGTTGAGTGACCGGGGCGCTCAGACCTCCACCAAGACGTAGCTTTCCTCGACCGACACCGGGAAGGTTTCCGCGATGTACGGGCCGGGAACCAACCCCGGGGCGGGCGGCGCGAGCGAGGATCCCGGCGCTATGGCCGTCTCATAGGACTTCACGCGGACCTTCTCGGGGTCGAACCAGGACTGGCCGCTCCGGATGTCAAACTCCCAGCCGTGCCACGGGCATCGCAGGATTTCGCCCGACCTGTCGACCTCGTAGTGCCCCGGGCCCTTGGAGGTGACGGCGCTCCCGAGTTGCCCGGTGCAGAGCGCCGCGCCCTGGTGCGGGCAGCGGTTTCTCAGGGCAAAGAATTCTCCCCCGACATTGAAGACGCCGATGCTCCTCCCTGCGACCTCGACAATCTTGCGGCTCCCGGGGGGGATCTCGGCGACCGAGCTTACGAGGTGCTTGGGCATGCTGCGCTTGGCTCAGGCAAACCCGTAGAGCGCCCGCGCGTTGTCCCGGCGCACCTTCTGCCTGAGGCCGGCAGGCAGAACCGAGGGAAGCGCGGAGTCGGGGCTGTCAAAGTCCCAGTGGGGGTAGTCGGTCGAGAAGAGGAGACGATCGTCCATGTCCAGGTGCGCGACCATCTCCAGGAACTGCCCGGGCTCCGGTGGTTCCTCGATGGGCTGGGTCGTGAGCCAGAAATGCTCACGGAAATACTCGGACGGCAGCTGCCGCAGCCTCGGTGTCTCGGCTTTGAGCTGGCGCCAACTCCGGTCGAGGCGCCAGAGAACCGGGGGGATCCACGCGACTCCCCCCTCGATGAAGACCACCTTTAGCTTCGGGAATTCCTCGAACACACCCTCGCAGATAAGGCTTATCAGGTGCGCCTGGAACGTCTGGTTCATGCCCGTGTGGTACTCGATGTAGTAGGTGGGCCATCCGGCGCCCGAGATCGGGTGGCCCCCGCTCCATCCGCCAAAATGGATCCCGATCGGCAGGCCGCTCTCGGCGGCTGCGGCAAAGATCGGCCAGTACTTCCTCCGCCCGAGAGGCTCGCTGGTCCGGGACGGGATCAGCACCTGCACGAATCTCTTGTCGCCGGCATGCCGCCGGATCTCCGCCACGGCCAGTTCCGAGTCTTCAAACGGCACGAGGAGCGACGCCCTCAGGCGCGGCTCTGGGGCAAGCCACTCGGCGATCTGGCACGCGTTTGCCGCGGTCGCCATCGCCGCGTCGTAGTCGCGGTACTGGTTGCGAATCGTGATCAGCGTGTTGAGGATTCCGAACTCTATGGGCCACGCGTCGAGGAGCTGCTTTCGCATGAACGCCAGATCGGAACCCGGCGGCCCCCCGCCGGGCGGCCAGGAGTCCGTCCGCGAGGCCATCGGGGTCGCCTTCGGGTAAAAGTCGCCGGGCGTGATCCGCCTCCCGAACTGGGCGTGATACTGCCTCCAGCGCTCGGGAAGATGGCGGGCGACGGCCGCCGGGGTGATGGCGTTGTGGATGTCGCAGTCGACCAGGGTGGCGGCTGTCGTTGCCTTGCTCATCGACTATAGCCTGTAGAGGCTCCGGGGGTTGTCCGACATCATCTTTCGGCGAACCCCGGCGGGAACCGTGTCCCACCCGCCCGCCGCGAATGTGTCGCCGTGGTCGTGCGGGTAGTCCGATGCGTAGAGCAGGATCTCGTCGCTCCCGAGCTGGGCCACCGCGCTTGCGAACTGCGCCGGGTCCTCCGGCGCGTCCGACGGGGCGGTCGTGACCCTCACGTGCTCGCGGACATAATCAGAAGGCGGCCTCTTGACCCACGGGATTTCCCGCCTCAGGCCCTTCCAGTTCTTGTCGAACCGCCAGAGCATGGACGCCAGCCACGCGAAACCTCCCTCGGCGAGCACGAGCCTTAGCGCGGGGTGCTCGTCAAAAACCCCTCCGGCAATGATGCTGATCAGCTGCGTCTGGAAGACGCCGGTCACGCCGGCGTAGTCCTCGACATGAAAGGAGGGCCAGCCCACGGGCGTGGGGGGATTGCCCGGCGAGCCCCCGTAGTGGAGCGCGACCGGCAGGCCGTGCGATGCCGCTGCGGCGAATACGGGCCGAAAATTGCGGGACCCGTAGGGGGCCTCCGAGCGCACGGGCAGAAGCACCTGCACAAACCGCGGGTCGTCCGCCCGGCGCTCGATCTCCCGCACCGCGAGCTCCGGAAACTGCGAGGCCACGACGATCGATGCCCGCAGGCGCCCGTCCTTGGCCAGCCACTCCGACGCGATCCAGTCGTTGAGCGCCTGGGCGACCGTGGCCGCGGCGTCGGGGTTGTGGAGCGACTCGACGGCGCAGTCGCTGTTCAAGATCGCGAAGGAGGGGTGGGGTGCGGCGTCCAATACCCCGGCCTGGACCAACCCCACCCGCGACGCTGCGGGGCTTCCATCGGCCGGGAGGGTCGAGGCCCGCGCCGCGGTGGGGAGTCCCGGGGGATACCAGGGGTCCACGGGTCCCTTGAAGGCTGTCTGCTCGACCTGCTCCCGCCAGTAGGCAGGCAGGTACGGGAGAAGGGCCTCGAACACGGGGAGCACCGCGTGGACGTCGCAGTCGATCAGGGGAGGGTTGGGGGTTTCCATGTCCGTTGGTCCGGCGCCGATCCGCCCCACAATGGCGCCTGGGAATCGTGAGTCCAGAGGCTTTAAGGATGCGGGCAGGGCCAGCATTCGGATTGAAGCGGGAGGGCCCCGGTCCCACAATGGGCGGATTGCACCCCGCGCCCCGCAGGAGGCTCCCGTTGGCTTTGCTTTGCGCTTTCGCCCTAGTGCTGCCGCAGGCTCGGTCCGTTGCCGTGGGTCCCATCGGCGAGGACGCCGTCCCCACGGTCATCGTCAGCACGGTGGCGGAACCGGTGGCCCCCGGCCGCTTCTCGCCCACGTGGGACTCGCTCTCCCAATACCAGGTTCCCGAATGGTTCAGGGACGCCAAGTTCGGCATCTGGGAGCACTGGGGCGCCCAGTGCGAGCCCGAGCAGGGGGACTGGTACGCCCGCAGCATGTACCTGGAGGGCAGCGCCGACTACCTCTGGGGCGTCGCCCACTACGGGCACCCCTCGGAATCCGGCTTTAAGGACGTGATCCAGAGATGGAAGGCGGAGAACTGGGACCCCGAGAAGCTCGTGGCGCTCTACAAGCGGGCGGGAGCCCAGTACTTTTTCGCCCTCGCGAACCACTGCGACAATTTTGACAACTGGGACTCGGCCTACCAGCCGTGGAATTCGGTCAAGGTGGGCCCGCACAGGGACCTGATCGGGGGGTGGGCGAGGGCGGCGAAGGCGGCGGGCCTTCCCTTCGGCGTGAGCGTGCACGCCTCGCACGCGTGGACATGGATGGAGCCGGCCCAGGGAGCCGATGTGCGCGGCGCAAAGGCGGGCGTCGCGTACGACGGGAACCTCACGCGCGCCGACGGGAAGGGGCATTGGTGGGAGGGCCTCGATCCCCAGGACCTCTACGCGCAGCGGCACCCCCGAAGCTCGGGGTCCGACGACCCCGACCGGGAAATTGGGGACCAGTGGAACTGGTCCAACGGGGCCAGCGTCCCGGACCAGGCCTACTGCCAGAAGTTCTACAACCGCACGATGGACCTGATCAACAGGTACCACCCGGACCTGCTTTACTTTGACGACACCGCGCTCCCGCTCTGGCCGGTGAGCGACGCTGGGCTAAAGATCGCGGCGCACTTCTACAACAGCAACATGGCGGCCCACGGCGGAGAGCTTCGGGCGGTGCTCTTCGGGAAGATTCTCGATGAGCCCGAGCGGAGGGCCCTGGTCTGGGACATCGAGCGGGGCGTGCCGGCGCAGAAGCTCCCCTTCGCGTGGCAGACCGACACCTGTATCGGAAACTGGCACTACAAGCGCTCGCTTTATGAGGAGGACCGCTACAAGAGCGCCCGTGTGGTGATCCAGATGCTCGCGGACATCGTGAGCAAGAACGGCGACCTGCTCCTCAACATCCCGGTCCGCTCCGACGGGACCCTCGACGACAAGGAGGAGAGGATCCTCGGCGGCATCGCGGACTGGATGGACGTGAACCGGGAGTGCATCTTCGGAACACGGCCCTGGAAGATCTTCGGCGAGGGTCCCGCCTCGGATGGCGCGTCCCTCTCGGCCCAGGGCTTTAACGAGGGCCTCGGCAAGCCCTTCTCGCCCCAGGACGTGCGATTCACGACGAGGGCCGGCTTCCTCTATGCGATCGTGATGGCGGATCCCGGTGCGGCGGCTGTGACCATAACGTCACTTTCATCGCACTCGGCGGAGCTCGAGGGGCTCACGGTTTCCTCGGTGTCGCTTCTGGGGTTGCACGAACCCCTCCGGTGGACGCAGGACGGAAGCGGGCTAGTGGTGAGCCTGCCCCGGGCCCGCCCGGCGCCCGGCACCGGGATTTACGTGCTTCGCATTGGCGGCGTGCTTTGACAGGATCGGCCGCCTCGTCACGTTAACGGTGACACACCTCCCGTGAATATCCCCCAGCTCCCCTCCCTGGAAGAGATCGAGTCGGTCGCCCCGATGATAAACCTGGTCGTCCCGCCGACCCCCGTCTTCGAGTGGCCGCTCCTCAACAAGCGGGTCGGCGGTTCCCTCTGGGTAAAGCACGACAACCACACGGCGATCGGGTCCTTCAAGATCCGCGGAGCCCTCGCCTATGTCGCGCGCCTCATGGCGGCGGGACCCTCGGTCACCGGGGTCATCGCGGCCACCCGCGGGAACTTCGGGCAGGCGGTGGCGTTTGCCGCCCGCCTGAACGGGCTCAGCGCCACGGTCGTGGTTCCCCACGGCAACAGCCCGGAGAAGAACCTCGCCATGCGCGCCCTCGGCGCCGAGCTGATCGAGCACGGGGAGGACTTCCAGGCGGCGCTTGTGCACTCCGAGGAGCTTGCGGCCCGCAGGCGGCTCCACTGGGTGCCGTCCTACCACAGGGACCTGGTGCTCGGCAACGCCGTGTCGATGCTCGCGTTCCTCCGGCAGGCGCCCGCGCTGGCAAGGGTCTACGTCCCGATCGGGATGGGCACGGGCATCTGCGCCATGATCGCCGCGCGCGACGCGCTTGGACTTCCGACCCGGATCATAGGGGTTGCGGCCGAGGGCGCGCCCGCGATCGCCCTTTCCTTCGATGCCAGGAAGGTCATCGCCCACAGGTCATCGACCCGGATTGCGGATGGCATGGCGTGTTCGACCCCGAGTTCCGAGGCGCTGCACCACATCCTAAAGGGCGTGGAAAGGATCGTGCGCGTCACAGACGACGAAATCGAGGCGGCCCAGCGGGCGTATTTCAGCGACACCCATAATGTCGCCGAGGGGGCGGCAGGGGCGGGTCTGGCCGCCGTCGTAAAGGACCGGGGTGCAAGCGCCGTCGAGCCTGCAGGCGTCATCCACACGGGCAGCAATATAGACGCCGCGACGCTAAGTCGCGTCCTGGGCGCCGCTGTTTGAACGGCGCGGTTCCAGGCGGGAATCTCCGGCCGGAGGGCCGAATATATTGGACGAATTCGCAATTCCGAATCTCGTATTGTCCAATCGCATGATCCACCCCCGATTCCTTCCCCGGCCCGTTTCGATGGGCGCTCTCTCATCGCTCCTGCTCGCATTCGCCCCGGTGCCTTCGCGGGCCGGGGGCGCCGCAGGCGATCCCGGGCACGGTAAGGTGATCTTCCAGACAAACTGCGCGGTGTGCCACGCCACGGGCCAGGATGCCCAAGCCACTGCGGGGCAGGGGCCGGTCCTTGGGGGCGTCGTCGGCAGGGCCGCCGGAACCATCCCGTATTTCGGGTACACCCGGGCGCTCCGCTCGTCCGGCCTCACGTGGGACTCGGCCACGCTCGATCGCTTCCTCACCAATCCGCCGGCGCTTGTAAGCGGGACGGCCATGGTGGTCATTGTGCCCGCGGCGTCCGATCGCGCGGACTTGATATCCTACCTTGCGACGCTGCCAAAGGTGGATCCCGCCACGCTGGCCGCGCTTGCCGCGAGCGGCCAGAAGAGCGCGGGCGACTGGATGAACGATGCCCCGGGAAAGGTGCACTCCGTCCACATAGACATCCTTCCGCAACCGTTCGCGTCGCGGTCCGCCCAGAACGGGCCCCAGACGGTCGACAGGCCGGCCAACGCGGTGTTGTCCGTTCCCGCGGGATTCACGGTGCGCCAGTTCGCCTCGGGGCTCTCGGGCCCGCGCCTCGTCCGCACCGCGCCGAACGGGGACCTCTTCATTGCCGAGACCCGCTCCGGGAGGATCCGCATCCTTAGGGCGCCAGACGGCGCCGACTCCCCGACCGTTGACCGGGTCTTCGCCAAGGGCCTCGAGGGTCCCTTTGGCATCGCATTCTTCCCGGCCGGGCCCGATCCAAAGTGGGTCTATGTCGGCAACCTCAATTCAGTGGTGCGCTTCCCCTACGAGAGCGGCGACCTTGAGGCCCGGGGGCCGGCCGAGACCGTGGTACCGGTACTGACGACCGGTGGAACCGGCGGCCACACGACCCGCGACGTCGTGTTTTCCCTCGACGGCAGCCGCCTGTTTATCTCAGTTGGCTCCGGCTCCAATGTAGCCGAGGGGCTGTCAAGGAAGGCGCCCGACCAGATTGCGGCCTGGGAGGGTGCGCACGGGATCGGCGCCGCCTGGGGCCCGGAGGCCGGCCGCGCCAACGTTGTAGTCACCGACCCCGACGGCAGGCAGCCGCTGCGCGCCTACGCGACCGGCATCCGCAATCCCGTGGGCCTGGCCGTCAACCCCACGACGGGCGAGGTGTGGGCCTCGACGAACGAGCGGGACGGCCTGGGGGACGACCTGGTGCCCGACTACATCACGCGGGTTCGCGAGGGCGGGTACTATGGCTGGCCCTGGTACTACATGGGCAACCACGAGGATCCCCGCCACGCGGGCGAGCGACCCGACCTCGCCGGCAAGACGATCGACCCGGACATCCCGCTCCAGGCCCATTCGGCGTCCCTTCAGCTCACCTTCTATACGGCAACCTCCGGGGCCGCGGTCTTTCCCGCCGAGTACCAGGGCAACGTCTTCGCCGCGGAGCACGGCTCGTGGAACCGTGGCACCCGCACGGGCAGCAAGGTGATCCGCGCCGTGGTCCGGGACGGGATTCCCACGGGCGAGTATGAGGACTTCCTCACCGGCTTCGTGGTTGACGACCACCATGTCTGGGGCCGCCCGGTTGGGGTGACGGTGGCCCATGACGGCGCCCTCATCGTCACCGAGGACGCCAATGACACGGTCTGGAGGATAGCCTACGCGAAGCCGCCAGAGGCACGCTAGGTCCCCTTGGGGCCGCGGGCTGGCCCGTCGCATATCTTTTTGCGGAGTTTCTTCGGGCGAAGGTGCTTGGTGGCTGCAGGGTTATGTTCTTTAGTTCTTGTTTGGGTCGGGCATATCACAGTAGCCACTTCCCATGGTCCCCGTAACCCGATGCCGGAGCAGCCGATTGGTCCAAGCCCGATGACCGGCGTTCCCGTTGCGCGCTCTCCGAACCGAGCCGTGCACGCAGCCGGCATCTTGCTGCTTGTGGTCCTGGTGTCGTGGGCGTCGGCGGGCCTGATGGGGCGGCCCTTCTGGCCGCCGACCGCGTTCCAAGTGGCGGTCATCCTGTGCTGGGCCCTGGGTCTCCACGCGATTCTCCTGGTTGCGGCGCGGCTGACCCGGCGGGAAGGCGCGGAGCCCTGGGTCGGCTACGTGCAGGCGTGGTCCCTCCTCTTGGCCACGGTGGCCACGCTCGTCCACTATTTCACCCCCGACAGGGTGGGGCCGATCGATGCCCAGTGGTACGGGCAGATGATGGCCGATTTCCTGGCCCAGTCCCGGGCGGGCACGTTCCCGGTTGTCACGGGAACCACGGTTTTTGCATTCAACGGGGCGGTGCATCCCTTCAGGTCGGCGCCGTGGCAGTATGTTTTGGCGTGGGGCCTTGATCCGCTGGTAGGCAGGATGCTCGCGCCCCTTGCGCTGGAGCACCTGACGGCCATCGCGAGTTTTTTCGCGGCGGTCCTGACCCTCTTCGTCGGGCTCGCCCGCTCACGTCCCGGGCTCAGCTCTGCCGCGCTGCTGTTCTCGCTGGTCTACGCGACGATGCCCTCGTTCACCGCCTCGTTCATTCAGCACGACATGTACATGACGCTCGTGGCGGCGCCGGCGATGGTGGCGCTGCTCATCTGCGTGCAGCGGGTGATAGACTGTGACTCGATGCCCGCCTATGGGTGGGCCGGGGTGAGCGCGGCCGCGCTCTGGTACTGCCATCCTCCGATGGCCCTGATGATGTGCCTTGTGGCGGGGTTTTGCGTGGTGTCGCATTTGGCTTTGTGCGGCTTGACCCTTAGGCGGGCCGTCCTCTCGGCGCTGGCGCTCGCCCTCTTTGCGGCGCTCGCGCTGCCCTATTTCAGGTCCATGGCCGAGATCTCCCTGGCGGTCCCGGATCCCGTGCCCGACATCGCGATCCCCGCGATCGGCCTGGCGCTGCTCGCGTTCTCGGCCGGCGGGCTCTTCCGCAGCGGCTCCATCCTCTGGGTGGCTCCCCTTCCCATCGCATGGCTCTGCTTCCGCGAGTTCAAGCCGTCGTTTGTGCCCCTGACCTATGTGTTCGCAATCGGGGCCTGTGTTGTCGGAGCTGCGGGCCCGAGATTCAAAGGCCTAAGGGTAAGCTCCTGCCGGGATCTCTGGCTTATCGGGCTGGCGCTCGTGTCGGCCCTAGTAGCCGTTGCTTGTTTTGCGGCCGCGTCATTGCCCGCAGTGAATTGGATATCGGATTACGTCCTGGGTTCGGCGGCGAAATGGCGAAATTTTTTCAGCCCGATCGCCATGGGCCGGATCTACGACCAGCCGGGGTATCTCGGGTGGTTTCTCCTGGGGACGATTGCGGTCCTTTCCGCCCTCACACGGTCGGCCTTTGCGCGAATCGGCCTGGCGTGTGCATTTGTTCTCGTTTGCGCGCTGGGATTTGCGGGGAAGCTCTCGCTGTTCCTCTGGCTCAATTGCCCCAGGGAATTCATCGACGTGGTCGGGGTCGCCTATGACCTTCGGATCCTGCCGGTCCTGGCGCCCCTGACCGTCGTGGCAGCGTACGCCTGGTATGTTGGGATGAAAGACGATCACCCCGGTCTTGCGCGGGCGTTTGTCATAACGGTCCTGGCGTTCCTTCCGTGGACCCTGTTCCAGGACGGGGTGCTCGTGGCCACTTCGGGTGCCTACCGGATTGATGCCGGCAACACGGCCAACCGTTTCCGGACCGAGAACGTCATGCTGCAGCGGTATTCATGGGACCTTTTGGTGACCCCGAGGTTCTTCTCCCATGGGGTCATGGACCCCGCGATTGAATCGCGCTTCTGGAGGTTCGGGGACGCGAAGCGCGCGGAGATCGACCCAGACGCCATCGAGCGGGCTCTTGAGGCGCCGGGACAGCGCCCTGTCCCGCTGATGCCGACCCAGCTGCCGACGGGCCCCGAGTGGCTGAGCCTCGCCCCGAGGCTGGAGCTCGATCCGGGGCAAAAGGAGCTCATACGCTTCGATTTCCTGGGAAAGGACGAGAACGCGTGGCTCATCCTGAGGGGCCAGCGCATCTATCGGGAGTATATTCTCCCGAGCTCCGGGACCTCCTTTTCGTTCGGCTCGGACGCGACAAATGGGCGCACGATCTCACTCTGGAACTCCGGCGATACCCACGAGTCGATCGAGGTGCTCGTCCTTCGCGAGGGGCCGGGCCGCACGAGGGCGCCCGGGCCCGGGCCGTACTACCTCGCGTACGTGACCCCCTTCGACCCCGCCCGGGCCCCCGTCGAGCTGTACTCATTGTCGCCGGTGCATCTTCGGGTGACGGCCCCCTCCGACGGCTACCTTGAGACGTTTCGCAGCTTCATTCCCGGCTACAAGGTGTACGTGGACGGCAAGCAGGAGACCGTGCGCGTCTCCGGCAATCGGCTGGTTTCCGTCTGGCTCAAGAAGGGCACCCACGACGTGAGGGTCCGCTTTGCCGGGACCGTGTCGCTCCACACGGACGAGCGATGGGCGATAGCCGCCTGGCTTGTCGCGCTCGCGGCCATGGTTGTGCAGATTATCCTGGCATGCCGGGTCCCAACGGGGAAGGCGGCCGACGCGTGACCCTGAGCCTTTCCGGTTGAGCCGACCTAGTGGCGCGAGACGAGGGTGAGCACGATGCAGCCGGCAACGGCGATCACCCCGCCGACGACCGAGCGCCGGGTGGGCCGGTCGGCCTCCAGCCATAAGGCGATCGGTATCGAGACCAAGGGGGTCGTGGCGACGATCGGAAGGACGATGCCGCTTGGCGTGGTGGCGAGCGCCCACTGGTAGGCCCCGACGCCCGCCACCGGCCCGGCCAGTCCGTTGGCAAGGGTCCACAGCCACGGGGCCCTTCCGGGCGCAGGGGCCGCCCCGCTAGCCCGTGGGAGCCGGCCAAGGAGGCGAAGGACGAGGAACCAGCACAGCGTGAAGGCAAGCCCGGCAAGGAGCCGCTCGTAGGCCGCCGTGAGCCCAAAGGTCACGTTAGAGACCGACTCCCCGGCGGCAGCCGCGACGGTGGCCGCCTTGCGGCTCACGAGCGCCGCGCCCAGCCCCTGGCCGCACGCGCCTATGAAGCCGTAGACAAACCCCATCGGCCTGACCCGCACGTGCGGCGGATTGGAGCGGCTCGGGACCACGGCCACCGCCACCCCGGAAAGGATCAACGCTCCGCAGGCCACCTGGGCCACCGACAGGCGCGTCCCGAGCCACCACCACTCGCCGAGGGCGGCGAGCGGCGCGGCAAGGCACTGGACCATGAGGACCGTCAGGCGTGAGCCAAGGAGCGGAAGGGCGCCGTAGGTGCCCAGATCGCCCAGGCCGAGCCCGATGGCCCCGCTCAGGAAGAACCACGCCGTGCCCGCGCTCCTGAATCCCCCTCCCACAGTGTGCGCGAACAGCCCGAGGCAGAGGGTCCCGATCACGAGCCGGCTCACGTTTGCACGGAGGGTTCCGAGCAGGCGGATGCTGTGGTTGGCGCAGGTCGCGTTGAGGGCGAAAAAGAAGCTGGAAAGGAAGGCGGGAAGCACGGCGGGGTTCCGCATACAAGGGGTGCCCCCGGTCGGCGCCAACCTGAAACCTACGCATTGCCCGCAAAGGCAAGCGACTTACGGCGATTGCCGCGCGCACACCCACGGGGTGCCGCGCGTTCACTGGCGCCCTCACGGGGAATCGAACCCCGGTTAACGAGTTGAGAACCCGCTGTCCTAGCCGCTAGACGATGAGGGCGTGCAGCGGAGCGTAGAAAAGTTCAAATTTGACGCCCATCGTCAAGCTGCGAGTGGGCCATTTTGCGCTTTCACGGCTTTTGCTCTTCCGCTGCAATGCGTTCGTGCCGGACCATTTCAGGACGATTCTCGGGGTGAGGTTCTACATCTCCGACCTCGAGCCCCTCCTGGACCTCGTCCCCCAGGGCGGCCTAATCGTTGCCCCGTCGGCCCCTGTGATGGTGAGGCTAGAGGAGGACCCCGCCCACCGCGAGGCCATGGAGGGGGCCGACCTGGCCATCACGGACAGCGCCTACATGGTGCTCCTGTGGCTCATGGCGACCGGAGAGCGGGTCCGGAGGATCTCGGGCCTTAGGCTCCTGAGGGGGATCATCGGGCGCGGACTGTACCGGGCCCGGGGCGAGAGCTTTTGGATCATGCCCACGGAGGCGGATCGGGACGGCAACTTCACCTGGCTCCAGGCCCAGGGGTTCGAGGTTTCGGCCGAGCAAGCCTACACGGCTCCGCTCTACCCGAGGCAGGGTCCGATCGCCGATCCCGGCCTCGTGGCGGCGATCGAGAAGAGCCGCCCCAAGCTGATCGTGGTCGGGCTGAGCGGAGGCGTCCAGGAGCGCCTCGGGTGGCACCTGCGCCGGCAGCTGCACTATACGCCGACAATCCTCTGCATCGGCGGGGCCATCGCCTTCCTATCTGGGCGCCAAACACGGATTCCGGTGTGGGCGGACCGGCTCGCCTTGGGCTGGCTTTTTCGGTTCATTGCCGACCCGAGCGGCTTTTCGGCAAAGGTCTCTGGGGTGGGGCGCCTGGCCCCGCTCATCTTGAGGCACCGCACGCGCAGTGTGGCTTCGGCCTGATGGCTCAGGGCGTTTCAGGAAGGCGCCCGCACAAAGCGTAAGGCGGCTGTTGATTCGAAGGGATTTCCGTGTTGGATGGCCACTTACACGTTATGATCCTCGGACTGACCGGAGGTTTCGGGAGCGGCAAATCAACGACGGCGAAGTTTTTCGCCGAACGGGGGTACCACCATGTCGACTCGGACCTGATCGTGCGGGAACAGGTCCTTCCCCTGGCGGAAGTCGCGACGGCGGTCCGCTCCCATTTTGGGGACGGTGTGTTCCTCGAGAACGGCCTTGTGGATCGCCCCGCACTGGCTCGAAGGGTGTTCTCGGATGACTCCGAACGCATTTGGCTGGAGGATCTTACACACCCCGTGTATTTTGGGATCCTGAGGGCGCTGCTGCGCCAGGGTCCGGGTGCGGACTGGATCGTAGAGGTGCCCCTCCTGTTCGAGAAGTCGATGGAGAATTGGTTTGATTTCACGGTGTGCGTAGCCTCTGATCCTTCCTCGCAACTCGCTCGTTTGGAGCAGCGCGGTTTGGACCGGGCGCTCGCCGAGCAACGCATATCTAAGCAATTGCCATTGGCTCGGAAGATCGAGCTGTCCGATCTTGTCCTCTGGAACGACGGCTCAACCGCTTTTCTCAGGTCCCAGGTCGACCGGATCGTCGATTCCCTGAGCCCAGCCAAGGCAGGCGCACATTTCCCCGAAAACCCTGATGTCCCTTCCTCCCAAGTCCGACGACGAAACTTCCGCCCCTGAGGCGGGCGACAAGCCCGTGAAGCGCGCCAGGCCGCGCACGCGCAAGCCGGCAGCCGAGACCGAGGCGGTTCGCGAGGAGCCCAAGGCCGCAGCCATCTTTGTCCCGGAACCAAGGCCCGAGCCCGCGCCTCCCGCGGAGCGCCCCCCGGCGCCCCAGCAGTATCAGGAGCCCGCGGGCGGCAACTCCCCCCGCGATGTGGGCTCCGACCAGCCTGCGTCTTCCGACGGCGGACAGGGCGAGACCCGCCAGAACGGCGGGCGCCAGGGGCAGGGCGGCGGCCACGGCGAGTGGCAGGATCGCAACCAGTGGAAGCGCAACAAGCGCAAGCGGGGCCGCCATGGCGGCGGCCCGTGGCAGCCGGGTGGCGGCGGCGGAGCCGGAGGCGGCGGTGCCCCGCGTTATCCCCAGCAGCCTCCCCCTCCGACGCCGCAGCAAGTCTACGGCGACCTTCCAGATCCCGCTCGGTTCGCGGACCTGGCTGCGCTCGACGCGCTCGCCAAGGAGATCTCCTCGGGCAAGGGCGAGCCCCTCTACCTGGACCACCTCTACGGGCTCAACCTCGCCGACCTGGTCGCCTTTGCCCGCGGGCTGAAGGTGCCGTTCGAGGGTGCCCCCAACCGCCTCCAGCTCCTCCCGCAGATATTCGCGAAGGCGACCGAGGAGAAGACCGCCCTCGCGGACCGGGGGTATATCGACCAGACCGACCAGGGCTATTTCATCGTCCACGAGAAGGTCAACTACCGGCTCTACCCCGAGGACGCCTACCTTCCCGAGAGCCTCGTCAGGCGCTACGGGCTTAAGCGGGGCCACCAGGTCGACGTGCTCGTCCAGCCGCCGCGCGACGGCGAGCGATGCCCCTCCGTGATCCGGATCGACAGCGTCATGGGCAAGGAGCCCGAGGAGATCTCCAAGGTCACCCCGTTCGAGGAGCTGATCCCATACTATCCCCTCAAGCGGATCCTGCTCGAGGACGTCGACATCCAGAAGGACGTCTCGATGAGGGCCGTGGACATCCTGACCCCGATCGGCTTCGGCCAGCGCGGCCTCATCGTTGCCCCGCCCCGGACCGGCAAGACGATTCTCCTTCAGAGCATCGCCAACTCGATCTCGGAGAACAGCCCCTTCGCCAAGCTGATCCTGCTTCTCGTGGACGAGCGTCCCGAGGAGGTCACGGACTTTCGGCGCCACACGAAGGGCGAGGTCGTGTCATCGACCTTCGACGAGTCCCCGGAGAGCCACGTCCACGCGGCCGAGATGGTGGGCGAGAAGGCCCGCCGGCTCGTCGAACAGGGGGAGCACGTCGTCATCCTCCTTGACTCGATCACGCGCCTTGCGCGCGCCTACAACGCGCTCGCCGGCAGCGGGGGAAAGATCATGTCGGGCGGGCTCGAGTCGAACGCGCTCCAGAAGCCCAAGCGCTTCTTCGGCGCGGCGCGCAACATCGAGGGCGCCGGCAGCCTCACGATCATCGGGACGGCCCTGGTCGACACGGGAAGCCGCGCCGACGAGATCATCTTCGAGGAGTTCAAGGGCACCGGCAACATGGAGCTGCACCTGGACCGCGGGCTCGTCGAGCGACGGATATTCCCGGCGATCAACATCGACCGCTCGGGCACGCGCAAGGAGGAGCTGATCTACCATCCCGAGGAGCTGCAGCGCATCTACGGCCTGAGGCGGGCAATGCAGGGCCTGGGGCCCATCGAGTCCATGGAAATGTTGATTCAGCGCTTGAAGAAGACCAAATCCAACGCTGAATTCCTCCTAAGCCTTAGCCGCCAGTAGGGCGGGCCAAGAACCCGGGTCCACCATGAGCTACGAGATGAACGAACTGCTCGAACTTGTATTCGAGCAAAACGCCTCCGACCTCCATCTGCAGGTGGGACAGCCCCCGACGCTGCGCCTTTCGGGCAGCATGACGCCGATTGACGGCCCGCCGCTCCAGCCGATCGACACGGAGAAGCTCATGCTCTCCATCACGCCCGACGTCCACATCCAGAGCACGAAGCTGAACGGCGGCGCCGACTTCGGGTTCGCCTACATGGAGAAGGCGCGGTTCCGCGTCTCGGTCCTCAAGAGCAAGGGCAACTACGGGATGGTGCTCCGGCAGATCCCGAACCGGATGTTCGGCCTGCGCGACATCGGCATGCCCGACAAGATCCGCGAGCTCCTCTACCGTCCGCGCGGCCTGATCCTTGTCACCGGGCCCACCGGCTCGGGCAAGTCGACGACGCTCGCGTCGATGATCAACTACGTGAACGAGAACCGCGACGGCCACATCATCACGATTGAGGACCCGATCGAGTATTACCACGCCCACAAGCGCTGCGTCGTGACCCAGCGCGAGGTGCACGTGGACGTGCCGAGCTTCTCCGAGGCCATCAGGCGGGCCCTCCGCCAGGATCCGGACATCATCCTCGTGGGCGAAATGCGAGACCTGGAGACCATCGAGGCGGCGATCAGCGCGGCCGAGACGGGTCACCTGGTGTTCGGCACCCTCCACACCAACAGCGCCGCGAAGACGATCGACCGCATCGTGGACGCCTTCCCGGCGAACATGAAGGACATGATCCGCACGCAGCTCGCCTCGTCCCTCGTGGCCGTCATCTCCCAGGTGCTCTGCAAGAAGATTGGCGGCGGCCGCATCGCCGGCTACGAGATCATGGTGAACACGAGCTCGATCGCCTCCCTGATCCGCGAGAACAAGACCTTCCGCATCACCTCGGACATCCAGACGGGCGCGAACCTGGGGATGATCACGATGGACACCCACCTCATGAACCTCGTCAACCGGGAGCTCGTCTCCCCGGACGAGGCGCTCGAGAAGGCGCAGGACCCGGTCGTGATGAAGGAGAAGCTGCTCGCGATGGGCGCCCGCCTGCGCGAGGTCTAGGGACGCTCCTTCAGCCGGGAAGCTTCTTTAGGAGCAGGGGAGACTCTAGGCCCAGGATCTTCTCCGTGAACTCGTCACCCTCGGGTGCGTTGCGGAGCGCCCGCTGGACCATGCCCATCCGCGCGTCCAGGTTGTCGATCATCGACACGAAAACGGCCTCCGGGGTGGCCGCCATGACCGCAGCCCCCCACTCGGGCTTGCCCTGGTGGCTGAGGATAATGTGCTCGAGGCGCTCGACCCGGTCGGGGTCGAGCTTGGCCTTGATCGCCGCCTTCCTTACCAGCTGGTAGCCGAGGACCACGTGGCCCTGGAGGACGCCCCGGCGGCCGCGCTTTGACGCGAGCGCCCCCTCGTATTCGATCGTCTTTCCGACGTCGTGCAGGAGGATCCCCGCCATCGCGAGCTCCGGGTCGACCTCCTTGTAGAGCGGGAGGAGCGCCTGGCAGGCCCGGGCCATGTGGATCGTGTGCTCGAGGAGACCGTGCCGGTAGGCGTGGTGCATGAACGTGGCCGCGGGCGCCGTCCTAAACGTGTCCCCGACCTCGTCGAGGACGTTGCGGATCGTCGCCCTTAGCTCGGGGTGGGACACCCCGTCCACGAACGCCCCCAGCTCCTTCCATAGGAGCTCGGAGTCCTCGGGCGCCGTCTCCACGAGGTTCGCGATCACCTCAGGCGAGGTCAGCTGGTCGAGCGGCACGACGGCGGCCCTGGTGAGCTTCGGGGAGAGGCGCCCCTGGTAGGTCTCAACCTTCCCCTCCACCCTGACCACCGCGCCCTCGGCGGAGGAGCGCAGGACCTCGAACGCCGGGCCGTCCGAGAACACGGTGCAGTTAAACGAGCCCGTGCGGTCGCCCAGCTCCACGCTCAGGTAGGGGTTCCCGTTCGAGGCGGTCTTGGTCGCCAACTTCCTGAGAACGAGGACACTCGCGAAGGGGCGGCTCTGCGAGCCCTCCGCGGCCTTGAGCTCGCGTACGGTGGATGGGGCAGGGGGGGTGTCAGCCATGTTTCTTAACGAGTTGGGTGTAGGCCTTGAAGAACGGGTGCTTGGTCCCGCCCAGGATGCTGTAGAAAACGGTCTCGGCGGGAAGCACATGGGCGCCGGCCCGGGCGAGGGCCTCAAGGCACGCGCGGGCGTCGTCCCGCCGCCGTGCGCCGACGCAGTCGCACAGGATCGTGACGGCGAGCCCCGCCTGGAGCGCGTCGACCGCCGTCTGGTAGACGCAGACCGAGGTCTCGACGCCGCAGAGGATCAGGTGCTCGAGGCCCGGCTCCCCCGGGAACGCGCCGCGCGCCGAGAAGATGTCCTTGGGATGGACCTTGGGCGAGGCCAGGAGCGAGAGGAGCGCGGGGTCGGTTGGCCCCAGCTTCGCGGGCACCTGCTCGGTGAAGGCAACCGGGATTCCGAGGCCCGCGGCCGATGCGACCGCGAACTGGCAGCGAGCGAGCACGTTCTCTCCCTCGGCGACCGCGCGGATGAACACCGGCTGCATGTCGATGCACAGGAGAAGCGCCGCCTCCATCTTCATGGGCTCGCTCACGGGTAATACCTCTGGCGGGCCTTGACCTGGAGGATCCGCCGCTCGGGCAGGATGTAGGCCGTGAGGAGGCCGCCCATTACGCACCCTGTGTCGATCCCAAGGGACCATTTTAGCCGGTAGACCTCCGGCCTCGGCGTGTGGCCGTACACCACGAACGGCGGCCCTCCCCAAAGCTGCGCCCAGGCGGGGGCGTCGGGCGCGTCGGCCCGCTTCCTCGGCCGGCCTTCCTTGTCGATCACCTGGATTCGGGTCACGACCTCCGACGGCTGTTTCTGCCAGGGCTCCCCCGGCATGAACCCGCCGTGGACAAAGACCGTGTTCAACTCCGGCTCCTCGAACGTGAGCTTCATCGACTCCAGGTACGCCCAGTCGTCGGGCCGCAGCGAGTCGAAGGTCTCAAGGTCGTGCTCCTTCATGTATTTCCTGTCTCCCGTCTTGCGGAACTTGAGCAGGCGAAGCTCGTGGTTGCCGAGGAGCGACACCGCCCCGGTGGAGCGCGCAAGGTCTATCACCTTCGTGCTGTCGGGCCCCCGGTTCACCAGGTCGCCGAGCAGCACGACGCGGTCCCCCGCTTTGAGCTCGAGCTGGCTGAGCAGCTCGGCAAATTCGGCGTGGCAGCCGTGGATGTCGCCGACGGCGATGAGGCGTCCGGTCATGAGGTTTTGCACCGCAAGTGGCGATGCGGCGCAAATTTGCTAGCGTCCACAGGTGGGTGAAGTAAACAAGAAAGGTTCCAACCCATGGAATTGAACCTGCAACCCCGGGCCTTGTCGTGTTTCGTGTCGGGCCAGCCCTTCGGCGAGGGCGACCGCGTGGTGAGTCTCCTCACCCGGCTTGAGACCGGGGAAGTGGCGAGGTTTGACTCCCTGGAGGCCCATGCCCCGGCGCTTGCGCCCCGGGGATTTGTCGCGTGCCGCTGGGTGCAGGTCTACAAGCCCCAGCAGAGGCAGGAAAACATGGACCGGGCGCTCAAGCTCACCGCCGAGACCCTGTTCCTGACGCTTGTGGATCCGTCGACCGAGCCCACCCCCGAGACCGAGAGGCTCGTGCGGTTCCTGGCGCTCCTCCTGGAGAGGAAGCGCCTGCTCCGCCCAAAGGGCCGGAGCGCCGACGGGACGAAGGACGTCTATGAGCACGCAAAGACGAAGCAGCTCCACGAGGTGCCTGCGATCGAGCTTTCCTCGGAGTTCTTCATTGCGGTCAGGGAACAGCTCTCGGTGCTCGTGGGCGAGCCCAAGGCGCCCGAGGCGGCCCCGGCCGAGCCTGCAGCCACAGTCTAGGTCCTCACAGGGATACCCTGCTCGGCGAGGAACGCCTTCAGGCCCGGGACCGTCAACGCGCCAAAGTGGAACAGGGAGGCGGCAAGCGCGGCGCTTGCGCCGCCCGTGGACAGCACGTCGGCAAAATGCTGCGGGGTTCCCGCCCCCCCGCTTGCTATCACGGGGACCGGAACCGCTTCGCTCACCCTGCGGGTGAGCTCAATGTCATAGCCGGCCTGCGTGCCGTCGCGGTCCATGCTGGTGAGGAGGATCTCCCCGGCTCCCAGCGAGACGGCCTTCCGGGCCCACTCGACCGCGTCAAGCCCCGTGGGGTTGCGCCCGCCGTGCGTATAGACCCGCCACCAGGGCTTGGGCCCCGGCTCGAGCTTCGCATCGATCGCTAGCACGATGCACTGCGAGCCGTACCGGTCGGCCGATTCGAGGATGAGCCCCGGGTCTGCGATCGCGGAGGTGTTGAGCGAGACCTTGTCGGCGCCTGCCTTGAGCATGGCGCCGATGTCGGAAGTGGACCTGAGGCCCCCGCCGACGGTGAGCGGCATGAAACAGCGCTCGGCCGTGGCGGCCACGACGTCGTGCATGATCCTGCGGCCGTCGCTTGAGGCCGTAATGTCCAGGAACACAAGCTCGTCGGCCCCCTGGGCGTCGTATGCCGCGGCGCACTCGACGGGGTCCCCGGCATCGCGCAGCTCCTTGAACCTGACGCCCTTCACGACCCGCCCCGCGGTCACGTCGAGGCAGGGGATGATCCTGCGGGAGAGCATCAGCCCTCTTCCCGCGACACGTCCGGCTCGAAGTTTACGGCCAGGCGGTACACGTGGCCCGGCCTCATAATGAGGGGGTGGTCCCTAACCAGGTACTGCAGGTAGTGGATCTTGCCGAAGTTGGTGCGGTAGGTGGGGTCGGCCGTCACGACCTCGGTCTCCTGCCATGTGCCCTGGAAGTCGTCCTTGACGACGCTGCAGCGAAGGCCGAGCGGCCCGAGGACCGGCGTTCCGGGGACGCGATACTTGGAATGGGGCGCGGCCACCACCAGGACGTAGCGGAACTTGTCGAGCGTGATCTGCTGCTTGACGGTGTAGGCGAACTCGCACGACACGTTGCGCCCGGAGAAGGTCCACTGGACCTTCACGCTCCCGATGTGCTTTACGATCTCCTCCTTGGTCGTGATCAGGTCGGGCTGCTCGTACCGGAAGTAGAAGCTGTTGCGCATCCCGAGGCCCGTCACGCAGTTCTTCCCGTAGAAGGAGGGCAGCGTCACGTGCTCCCCGAACGTGAGTTCGGGCAGCATGACCGGCAGGTAGACGTTGTTCGGCCAGTCGAAGACCCCGGGCGAGTGCGGGAAGGCGAGCGCGTCGCTCGAGAGCTTGCCGCCGCAGCTGATGAGCGGGATCGAGAGGTGCAAGCCCGACTCGGCGTCACGGTACATGAAAAGGCCCTGCTCCTTGCGGTTGGCCTTGTCAAAGATGACAAATCGCCCGGAGGTCTTCGGGCCCTCGGCCCAGGGGGCGCCCGCGGGCATCTGCACGGTCTTCATCAGGCGCGACCACTGGCAAAGGTAGCGGGCGGCGTCGAAATTGGCCATCCGGGTCGTATGGGCCTTGTAGGCCGTGCGCTCCTCGTCGCGCAGGTCCAGGAACCCGTGCTCCTGGTCCAGGTAGGTCTGGTAGAAAAACATGAACAGCCTGCGCAGGATATCGAAGTACTTCTGCCGCTGGTCGTCGGGAATCCAGCCGTCGCGCAGCCCCTGGAGGATCAGGCTCACGCAGTGCATCTGGCCGTACGCGCCGGCCGCGCGACCAAACGCCCAGCCGAGGCCGTCCGCGCGGACCAGGTCGGGCATCATGCGGATGTATTTTTCCGCGTAGGTGCGCAGGGTGGGGAGCTTCCGGTCGCGCACGCCGCTGTTGGCGTGGAGCTGGAGGGCGGAGCGCGTGAAGACGAGGGCCATCACGCCGTAGAGGTTGAAGTTGCCGCCGAGACCCTCGACCGAGTCGTCAAAGAAGCCCGCCGAGCTCGTGTGGTTGATGCGATCGACCATCCGCTCGATGAGCCGCGAGGTCTCGTCCTTCTTGGAGAGGCCGAAGCTGAAGCGGGCGACGGCCTTGGCGATGTTGAACGCCTGCCAGTGGTTGTCGTAGTCGCTGCGGTGGAGCAGCTGCTTGTCGATCCGCTGCTGGGTCTCCTCGACCAGGCGCTCCCAGACGGGATTGCGCTCCTTGCTCGGCCCGAAGCAGAGGAGCCCCAGCGCCGCGTACGCCAGGCCGTTCTCGGCAGGCGGCTCCGTGAACATCTGCGCCGTCACACAGCGAGCGGCCAAGTCAATGATGTCAAAGCCCTTAAGGGTCGTCTCGCCGGTGGCCCTGTAGTATTCTCCCAGGGCGAACGCCACGTGACCAGGCTCGTCCGGTCGGGCCTCTTCGCCAGGTGCGGGTAGAACAGTGCCGTCGGGTTGGATGGAGTCTAGATTATGGCCGAGGATCGATCGGGCCATGTCGAGGCATTGCTCGGAGAAACTATGCATGCGTTGTGGTCAGCGTAAGGAAGGAGGCGGAGGGTGAGGATGCGGGCTGCGTCTGGGCGCGGGCAAGAGCGAAGTTCTTCGTGCTAGCGGGCGATAAGCTTAAGGAACTCGTCGTTGGTTTTTGTCTTTGAAAGCCGCGCGATCATCGTCTCGGTGGCCTCCTCGATCTTCTGCTGGACCAGGGCCCTTCGGAAGAAGTGGATCCCCTCGAGCTTCTTGGCGTCGATCAGGAGCTCCTCCTTGCGGGTGCCGGAGGCGGCGACGTTGATCGCGGGCCACAGGCGCATCTCCGCGCACTTGCGGTCAAGGACGAGCTCCATGTTGCCCGTGCCCTTGAACTCCTGGAATATGACGTCGTCCATGCGGCTGCCGGTCTCAACCAGCACCGAGGCGATGATCGTGAGCGAGCCGGCCTCCTCGGTGTTGCGGGCCGCGGCGAAGAGCTGGCGCGGCCGCTCGAGGGCGCGGACGTCGAGTCCGCCCGAGCCCGTGCGGCCCGAGTTGCGCTGCGTGTTGTGGGCGCGGGCAAGGCGGGTGATCGAGTCCACGAAGAGGACGACGCTCTTGCCGGCTTCGACGAGGCGCTTCGCGCGCTCGATGCACAGGTCCGCGATCCTGATGTGGTTCTCGATCTGCTCGTCGTTGGAGGAGGCCCAGATCTCGGCGGGCACGCTGCGCTTAAAGTCGGTCACCTCCTCGGGACGCTCGTCCACGAGGAGGATCATCACGTGGCACTCGGGGTTGTTCTCGAGGATGCCGAGCGCCATGTCGCGCAGGAGGATCGTCTTTCCGGTGCGGGGCGGCGCCACGATCAGGCCGCGCGTGCCCTTGCCGATGGGGCAGAAGAGGTCGACGGCGCGGGTCGTCATCCTGCCGTCCTTCATCTCGAGCTTGAGATGCTTGTCGGGGGAGACGGTCGTGAGCGAGGCGAAGTCGAGCATCGCCCGGCGGTCCTCGAGCGCCAGGCCGTCCACGGTCTCGATGAAGCGCATCTTCGGGTTCGGGAAGCGGCCCTCGGGCGGGAATGCCGTGCCCCCGATGAGCGAGCCCGCCTTAAGCTTGAAGCGGCGGATCAGCTCCTTCGGGACAAACGTGTCCGTCGGCCGGCGCTTGCCGGTCTTCGCCATGTCGAGCAGCTGGCCGTTACCTCCCTTGGTGATGTCGATGTCGAGGATGCCCTCGACGTGGATCGTGTTGTCGACCGGGGGCGCGGCCTGCGCAGCCGCAGGCGTGGCCGGGGTCGGGGAGGCTGCTGGGGCGACGGCCGCGTCCGGGAGGGACGCAGCAGGCTGTTCCGCCGAGGCGGAAAGGGATTTCTTTTCCATACAAATTTTGGACAGGGCACACCCGCGCTTGACGCTCAAAACTCAAGGGAGGATAAGTGCCGCGTCTTTCGAGCGTCCTTAACCCCCAATCAGCCACATCGTGACCGACCAGACGATTACCTCAATTTCCCGGGAAACCCGGGTTGTCAGGCCTTCGGCCGAGTTCAAAGCCCAAGCAAACCTTGGGAGCGAGGCTCAATATAAGAGGCTCTACGCGGAGTCTGTCAACACTCCCGAGAAATTCTGGGGCCGCCAGGCCCGGGAACTGCTAGCGTGGCGGCGTCCATTCAAGAAGGTGCTCAATTGGAAGTTGCCACATGCCAAGTGGTTCGAGAGCGGAAGGCTCAATGTTTCCGAGAACTGCCTCGATCGCCACGTGGCGTCAGGTCGCGCCAACAAGGCGGCCCTAATCTTTGAGGGCGAGCCGGGCGATGTCAGGACGCTCACGTACCGGCAGCTCCACCAGGAGGTCTGCAAGATGGCCCACGGGTTGACCGAGCTCGGCCTGGTGAAGGGCGACCGGGTGGCCATCTACATGCCGATGGTGCCCGAGGCCGCGATCGCCATGCTCGCGTGCGCGCGGCTCGGTGTCATCCACACCGTCATCTTCGGTGGTTTCTCAAGCGAGGCCATCAAGGACCGCGTCAACGACTGCCAGGCACGGGTCATCATCACCGCCGACGGCGGCTGGCGCCGCGGGAAAATCGTCGAGCTGAAGGCGAACGTGGACCGGGCCCTTCCCGGGACGCCGAGCGTGCAGAGCGTCGTGGTTCTTAGGCGAACCTGCCAGCCCGTCACGATGACCGAGGGCCGCGACCGCTGGTGGCACGATGTCGTCGCCGGGCGAGCCGCCACCCACAAGGCGGACGCCTACCCGAGCGAGCATCCCCTGTTCATCCTCTACACGAGCGGCTCCACCGGGAAGCCGAAGGGGGTCCTCCACACGAGCGCCGGCTACCTCCTCGGGACGACGATCACGATGAAGTACGTCTTCGATCTGAAGGAGAGCGACGTGTACTTCTGCACGGCGGACGTGGGATGGGTTACCGGGCACAGTTATGTCGTCTACGGGCCCCTGTCGGCGGGGGCCACGGTGCTCATGTACGAGGGCGCGCCCAACTTCCCCGAGCCCGACCGCTTCTGGCAGCTGATCGACAAGCACAGCGCCACGATCCTCTACACCGCGCCGACGGCGATCCGCGCCTTCATGCGCTGGGGCGACGAGTACGTGAACCGCAACAGCCTCGCCTCGCTCCGCCTCCTGGGGTCGGTCGGCGAGCCCATCAATCCGGAGGCCTGGATGTGGTACCACACGGTGGTCGGAAAGAAGCGCTGTCCAATCGTGGACACCTGGTGGCAGACCGAGACCGGCGCCATCATGGTGACGCCCCTGCCGGGTGTCACGCCCACCAAGCCGGGCTCGTGCGCCGTTCCCTTCTTCGGGGTCGTGCCGAAGGTTCTGGACGAGAATGGAAAAGATGTTCCCAGGGGGACGGGCGGCAGGCTTTTCCTGCAGAAGCCATGGCCCTCCATGCTCCGGACCCTCTGGGGCGACGACGAGCGCTTCAAGCGGCAGTACTGGAGCGAGCTTAAGGGATACTATTTCGCGGGAGACGGCGCCCGGTTCGACAAGGACGGGTACCTCTGGGTCGTGGGCCGGATCGACGACGTGCTCAACGTCTCGGGCCACCGCATCGGCACGGCCGAGGTGGAGAGCGCCATCGTCTCCCACCCGTCGGTCGCAGAAGCGGCGGTCGTGGGTCGCCCGGATGACCTGAAGGGGCAGGCCCTGGTATGCTTTGTGACCCTGAAGAACGGGATCGAGGCCTCAAGCGACCTTAAGGAGGCCATACGCTCCCATGTCGCCAAGGAGATCGGCTCGCTTGCCCGCCCCGATGACGTGCGTTTTGCGGCGGGCCTGCCCAAGACCCGCAGCGGGAAGATCATGCGCCGCATCCTCAAGGAGATAGCCGCGGGCGGAACCGTGAAGGGCGACACCACGACACTTGAGGATTTTACGGTCGTTGCGACGCTCCAGGCCGAGGAATGAGGGGAATCGGGGCCCGCAATATTTTAATGGTTAAATGGTTGCGCCATAAAAATTCGGCGAGTCGCACGGAACTTTGCGTAACCTTGCGTGTACTGTATCGTCAGACATTCACATGAACACCAAGTCAATTCTAGCCATTACAACCGCCGCGGCGCTCTGCTGCGCGGGGTGCGTTGGCACCGGCCCAAATACCCAGAATGGGGCTGTAGCGGGCGGCGCCATGGGTGCCCTCGCCGGCGCCATCATTGGCAACAACAGCGGAGGCCACAACGCGCTCGGCGGGGCGGCCATCGGCGCGGTTGTCGGGGCCCTGGCCGGTGGGACCATCGGCAACTCGGTGGACCATCAAAACGGCACCATCTACCACTCGGAATACGAGGCCACGACCAATGTCGCGGTACCCTCGGTCCCGCCCCCGCCCCCGCCCCCTTCCGAGCTCCAGACCGCGCAGCCCACGCCGTCGGCTGTCTGGATCTACGGGTTCTACGACTTTGACGGGTACCGCTACAACTGGGTGCCCGGCCATTGGGAGATCCCGCCCCCGAACTGCGTCGCCTTCGTTCGCCCCCACTGGCGGTACAGGGGCGGCACGTACGTCTACGTCCGGGGCTACTGGCGCTAACGCGCCGGCGGCTTTGCGCTCGGGAACCCCTTCACCGCGGCATCGAGGCCGCGGTTGTAGGCGCCAATCAGGCGATCCCAGAGCTGCGTAGACTCCAGGTCCAAGGTGCGGCGCGACGGGTCCGCGTCAAACCACGCGATCGTGCGGGCGATACCGTCCCTGTATCGGGTCGTCGCCGTGAAACCGGGCACGAACCGCTTGATCTTGGAATTGTCGAAGATGGCCGTGTTGGATTTGTCCCCGAGGAGGGTGCCGGTCATCGTGGGCACGCAGGCCGCGATGAAGTCCGAGGCGATGTGCACCAATTTCGGCGACGCGACCCCGGCGGCCTCGGCCGTCATCTGGTAGATCTGGTTCCACGTGAGCGCCTCGTCGGATGTGATGTGGAACGCGTGACCGATCGAGCCCGGGTGGCCGAGAAGCCCGACCAGGCCCTTGGCGAAGTCGGAGCTGTGCGTGATGGTCCAGAGGGTGAGCCCGTCGCCCGGCACGATCAGGGGCAGGCCCTTCCTCATCCGGTCGACGGCCGTGTAGCTCTTGATCCAGCTGTTGATCGCCAGGGGGATGATGAAGTTTCCGTAGGTGAGCGACGGGCGGATCACCGTCATCGGGAAGCGCTCCTCGCGGTACGCCCGCATCAGGCGCTCCTCGGAAACGATCTTGTTGCGGGAGTAGTCCCAAAGGGGATTGGCGAGCGGGGTGGATTCGGTGACCAGGTAATCGGTGAGGGGCTTCTGGTAGGCGCTCGCACTGCTGATGAAGATGAACTGCCCGACCTTTCCCCGGAAGAGGGCGAGCCGCTCCTCGATGTCAACGGGCGTGAAGGCGATGAAGTCGACGACGGAATCCCAGGTCCTTCCGGCGAGGGCAGCGGCGGCCGCGTCCGGGTCGGAAATGTCGGCCGTTATCACCTTGGCGCCTGCGACCGGCGTCCGATTGGAGCGGTTTAGAAGCGTGACGTCAAAGCCACGGGCGACCGCGAGTTCCGTGCAGGCCGTGCTGATGTAGCCGGTTCCACCGATAAACAGTATTTTCATTGGGGCGCCCCACACTAGGACAAGGCAGGCGCCCGCGTACAGGCTCTAAATTGCCCGGCCCCTGTGCACTTGCGCCGCGCTGGTGTATATTGTTACACCCACGGCCGCGATGCGCATCCTTGTGCTCGAAGACGAACGCCAGCTCGCCCGGCACATCACCCAGGCGCTTGCCCGCCACGGCCATGATGCCGCGGCCGAGCATGACGGCGTGGCGGGGCTTAAGGCGGCGCTCGAGCGGGCACCGGACCTGGTGGTCCTGGACCTCGGGCTTCCGGGAATGGAGGGGCTCGCCGTCCTATCGGGGCTCCGGGCCGCGCGAAGCGCGGCGCGCGTGCTTGTGCTTACGGCCCGCGGCGAGGTCGACCAGCGCATCAAGGGCCTGAAGGCCGGCGCGGACGACTACATGGCGAAGCCCTTCTCGATGGACGAGCTTGTCGCGCGGATTGAGGCCCTGGGCCGCCGGGGGGCGACCCCCACGGCGGCGGACCTCCTCGCCGTGGGAGACCTGCACATGGATGTCCACCACCGGAAGGTGAGCCGGGCCGGGCGGGCGGTCGCGCTCTCGCCCAGGGAGTTCGACGTGCTGCAGCTCCTCATGCAGGAGCCCGGGCGCGTCTTTTCGCGGACGGAGCTCTGCGAGCGGGTGTGGCAGCGTGACCACGAGTACGACACCCGGACGGTCGAGATCTTCATCACGCGCCTGCGCAAGAAGGTGGACTCCGAGTTTGCGACTCCCCTGATCCACACCGTCCGGTCCGTGGGCTACACGGTGCGCGCCTCCAAATGACCCGTGGAATCATGCTCCTGGCGCTTGCCGCGACGGCTCTGGCCTTGGCCCCGGCGTGCAGCTACGGGCAGTCTGCGATAGAGGGAAGGGTCGAGCTCCCGAAACCGCCCCACGCCCCGGTGATGAACAAGCGCTACGGCATCGTGGCCTACGGGGGCGTCCTTTCCCCCTATCCCCCGGTGGCGGTCGTGTACCTGGAGGGGGCCTTCCCGCGGGTGGCGCCGCTTCCCACGCAGAGGATGGCGCAGAAGGACCTGGCCTTTGTGCCGGAGCTCCTTCCCGTGCAGGTCGGCACCCGGGTCGAGTTCCCGAACCTGGACGACACCTATCACAACATCTTTTCCTACTCCCCGGCCAAGCGATTCGACCTGGGGCGTTACCGCAGGGACGAGACGCCGGTCCCCTCGGAGGTGTTCGACGTCGCCGGAATGGTGACCCTGCGGTGCGACATCCATGAGCACATGCGCGCCATCATCCTGGTCCTGGACACGCCGCACTTCGTTCTCACCGACACCGATGGCCGCTACAGGCTTCAGGGCCTGCCGGGCGGCCGCTACGTTCTGAAGGCCTGGCTCGACAGCCGGACTACGCTCTCGCGGGCGGTAGACCTGCCGCTTGGAGGCGTCCTTCGCGCCGACTTCCCGTGACCGCGCCACGGGAGAGTTCCTCGCCGCAACCGGGAAGCTTCCGCATGAGGCTCCTCCTGGCGATGATGCTCGTGGTCTCGGTCGTCGCGGTATCGACCCTGCTCTTTACCCAGCGAAACCTCTCCGCTCGGGTCCGCCTTGACTTCGAGAGCGAGCTCCAGGTCGAGGTTTCGGCGCTCCACGCCCTGCAGCGGTTCCGCGACGCGGCTCTTGCCGAGCGCTGCCGCATCCTCGCCGGCAAGCCCCGCATCCACGCCGCGCTCGAGGACGGCGCCCTTGATCTCCTGTATCCGAGCGCGCACGACGAGCTCCGGGGCATGATGGAGGCTGAGGATGGTGCGGAGCCCGGGCCGGGCAACCTCGGCGCCGATTTCTACAGGTTCCTTGACCCTAAGGGCGGCGTGATCGATCCGGGGGGTGCGTCGGGGGTGGGCCGGCTTGAACCCGCGGAGGAGTCCCAGCTTGTCCTGCCGCGCCTGCCGGAGCGCCCTCAGACCGGCTACGTCATCAGGGGCGCGGCGACCCTCCCCGAGACCGTCGATGAGGTGATCGCGATGCCGATCGTGTCGACCGAGGACGGCGAGACGATTTCCGCCATGGTCCTCGGATTTAGGCCGCCCGCCCTTGGGAGCGAAGGGCCGGGGGCACGCGTGAAGAACGGGATCTGGACAGGCGGCAGGCTCATCCTCCCCGGGTTTCCCGCCGCCGCCTGCGAGCAGGCGGCGGCCGAGATCACGCGCGCGATCGCGAATGCGGGGGCGGGCCATGGCTCGTTCGAGTTCCGCTTCGGGGGGTCGCCCTACCTTCTCTTCTTTGAGCGCCTTAACGCCGGTTCGCTTTACCCCGCCGCCTACGAGGTCTCGGTCCATCCCCTTGCCGAGGCGCTTTCGAGCCAGCGCCAGCTGATCTGGGAGTTCGCGGGCGCGGGCGCCCTCGCCCTCCTGGCGGCCTTCATCGCGAGCGAGGTTATCTCGCGTCGCCTTTCGGCTCCGGTCGAGAGGCTGGTGATCGACTCCCGGGAGAGCCGGGAGCACTGGGAGAGGGCCGAGGCGGCGCTGGAGACGACGAGCCGGGAGCTCCAGCGGTCGGCGCGGTTCTCTGCGGACGCGTCGCACCAGCTCAAGACCCCGGTTACGGTGCTCAGGTCGGGGCTGGAGGATCTCCTCGCCGGGGAGACGCTCAGCCCCGAAGCCCGCGAGGAGGTCTCTCGCCTCGTTCACCAGACCTTCCGCCTTGCGAGCGTGATCGAGGATCTCCTGCTGCTTTCCCGGATGGACGCGGGACGCCTCAAGATCCAGTTCAGCCGCCTGGACCTTTCCCTTCTTCTGGGGAGCCTCGTGGACGACCTGAGCGCGATGCCCGACTCGAGGGGCCTCCGTGTTGAGACCGACGTTCCCGCCTCGCTCTGGATAGCCGGAGAGCGGCGTTACACGGAGCTCATCCTCCAGAACCTCCTAGAGAATGCCCGCAAGTACAACCAGCCGGGGGGCAGGATAAGCCTGGCTGCGCGCGCCGAGGGAGGGTGGGCGATCGTGACGGTCGGCAACACCGGGCCTGCGATCCCCCCCGAGTCGCAGAAGCTCGTGTTCGAGCGTTTCCACCGGGGAACGGTGGGAGAGAACGTGCCCGGGCACGGAATCGGGCTCAACCTTGCGCGGGAGCTTGCCCGCGTGCACGGCGGCGACTTGAGGCTGGCGCGATCCGACGGGGACTGGACCGAGTTCGAGCTGCGCCTTAAGCTTGCCGAGTCCGCGACCGTGGCCGTGAGCCCTCCATGATGCGGCCGAAGACAGTGCCAGGGAACCTCGCCGTGGCGCTCTGCGGTGCGCTCCTGGTGGTGGCCGCCCAGACCGGGTTCGGCCAGGAGGACCCCTTCGACCGGTTGGACGAGAGCCTCACGTTCGGGGCCTCGGGCGACCTGCTTCGGGCCCGCCTGAGCGGGACCCTGGACATGGAGGCCTATGACGTGAGCCCGGAGGAGCAGGGCCTGATCTTCAAGGACGGGAGCACCTTCCTAAACCCGCGCCTCAGCCTCTTCCTGGACGTCCAGGCCGGTCCGGTCCTTTACGCCTTTGCCCAGCTCAGGGCTGACAACGGGTTCGACCCGGGCGAGGGTGGGGCGCGCGTCAGGGCCGACGAATATGTCCTCCGCCTGACGCCCTGGGAGGACGGGCGCCTCAACCTTCAGGTGGGCAAGTTTGCCACCGTGGTCGGCAACTGGACCCCGCGCCACGGCTCCTGGGAAAACCCCTTCATCACGGCCCCGCTTCCCTATGAGGACCTGACAGGCATCTGGGCTACGGAGGGCGCCAGGTCCGTGACGCAGCTGCTCGCCTGGGCCGGCGTCCTTCCCAAACCCGACATGGGCAACGCCTACATCGACCGGTACCGGAGCGTGCCGATCCTATGGGGCCCGAACTACGCGAGCGGCGCCTCGGTCTTTGGAGACCTGGGCCGGCTCTACTACGCCCTTGAGGTGAAGAACGCCTCCCTCTCGTCGCCGCCCGAGGAGTGGGCGCCGAGCGCCGTGCAGTGGCAGAACCCGACCTTCAGCGGGAGGGTGGCTTTTGTGCCGAATGAGATGTGGACCTTGGGCTTCTCGCTGAGCCAGGGGCCGTACCTCGAGCCCGCGGCGTCGGCCGGCCTGCCGTTGGGCCACGGCCTTGACCGCTACGTCGAGGACGTGGCGGGCCAGGACGTGGGCTTTGCCTGGCACCACTTCGAGGCGTGGGCCGAGGCCTTCGAGGCGCGCTTTGCGATCCCTGGGGTCGGCAATGCGGAAACCCAGGCCTACTATGTCGAGGGGAAGTTCAAGTTCACGCCGCAGTTCTTCGGGTCGCTCCGCTGGAACCAGCAGTTCTTCTCCTCCCTCCCGCTGCCCCAGGGCGGCACCGCGGCTTGGGGCAGGAACACGTGGCGTGTAGACGCGGGGCCCGCCTACAGGATTACCCCGCACTTCCAGGTTAAGGTGCAATACAGCGTGGAGCGGCAGGACGCGGACCTTGGGGCCTGGAGCCACCTCCTGGCCGTACAGCTGACCTGCAGGTTCTAGGGGCCCCGGAACACCCTTCAGGCGGAGCGTAACAGCCCCGTTACGGTAGGCCGCTTCAAATGGCCGACGGGGCGGCCGAGAGTCGTCCCATGCACGCTGCGTTGGAACTCCCTGGGATACTCCGGCCGTGCGCGGGCCGAGCATGACCGCCCGTCGACCGCGCACCCCGACGGCCTCGGCGCTGCTCGCCGCGGCGCTTGCTTTCTCGCTCCCGCGCCAGCCGGCCAGGGCCGAGGATTCGGTCGACTACAAGTACGAGAACTACCGCGAGGAGGACGGGAGGATCACGGTCGTGACGGAGAGCGGATCGGCCAACCAGGACGTGGGCGCGTTCGGGCACCTGAGCCTCACGGGGACCGTGGACGCCGTGGCTGGGGCGACCCCCACGGGCAGGCCCGCACCGGATGGCAGCGACCAGGTGGTCCTCACCGAGATCCACACCCGCCGGAAGGCCTGGAGCGGCGACTACTCCGAGCAGATCCACAACCTCAGCATAGACGCGGGCTTCGCCGAGAGCCGCGAGAGCGACTACGTCTCGCGGGGCTGGTCGCTCAATACGCTCACCGACTTCAATGAGAAGAACACGACCCTCCGGGCGGGGGTCGCCGGCACGGATGACCGCGTCGAGGTATTCTATGAGACGGCCTACCTGCCCAAGCACACGAACGACGCGATCCTCGGGCTGACGCAGGTGCTTGACCCGCTCACGTTCGTGACGCTCAACGTCTCCCTTGGGCGGTCGACCGGCTATTTGGCGGAGCCCCACAAGTTCGTCGAGAAGGGGATAGACATCCTCCCGGGCCTGGTCCTCGAGGAGTCCTTCGCGGAGAACAGCCCCAATGAGCGCAACCGCGAGTCGGTCTACGCCTCGATCAACCGGGCCTTCCCGAAGCTCAAGGGAGCCGTCGAGGGCAGTTACAGGCTCTACGCGGACAGCTTTGGGATCGTCGCCCACACGCTGCAGGTCGACTGGCAGCAGCACGTGGGGCCGCAGGTGATCCTGGAGCCGATGGTGAGGCTCTACCAGCAGTCCGCGGCCCGGTTCTACTACTACAACCTGGACGATACGCCGATCGTCCCGTTGCGCATGCCAAACGGAACGGGTCCGTATTACTCGTCCGACTTCCGGCTCTCGGAGGAGGACAGCACGAGCTTCGGGCTGAAGGCCACCTGGAAGGCGAGCGAGAGGATCCACCTCGACGCCTCCTACGAGCGCTACGCCCTTTCCGGGCGGGACGGCGTCACGCCGCAGAGCGCCTATCCCAGGGCGAACATCACGACGCTTGGCATAAAATTCATATGGTGACGCCTACCTCAACCAGCCTGGGTTTCCTCGCCGCCGCGGCTTTCGCGCTCGTGCTCATCTCCACGCCCGGTGCGGCGCAGCTTGCGCCCGGAAAACCCTTCCCTGCGCTCGCAGCCGAGGGCCTGAACGGCCAGGTCCCCGAGCTCGCCGGCAAAGTTGTCGTGGTCGATTTCTGGGCCTCCTGGTGCGCGCCGTGCAGGAGCTCGTTCCCCGCGTATTCAAGAATCCAGAGGGATTTCGCCGGAGACGGCCTTGTCGTGGTGGGCGTGGGGGTCGACGAGACGCCGCAGGCCTTCGCGGTTTTTGTTGCACGCCTAAATCCCGGCTTCGTGACCGTGCATGACTCAAAGCACGCCCTGGTGGCCCTCGTCCAGGTGCCCACGATGCCCACCAGCTACGTGGTGGACCGGACCGGCAAGGTGAGGTTCGTCCATGCGGGGTTCCACGGCGTGGACACCGAGCGCGAGTTGCGCAGGGAAATCCAGGCGCTCCTGGCGGAGGGAGGGAGCCCCAAATGAGGAGGCTTTGCACAGTCCTCCTGCTCGGGACCGCGATGGTGATTTGCTCCCTCCTCGAGTCTGGGTGCGCGGGTCCTGTCGGGCGGGTCCGTCCCTGGGAACGGGCGGCGCTCGCAGACGATGTCATGAATCCCGATGGCGACCCGCTCGGGGCGGCGCTCTCCGAGCACGTCTACTTCTCGCGGACCGCAGCCTCGGGCGGCCGCGGGGTGGGCGGGAGCGGCTGCGGCTGCAACTAGGTCCCCCGAGGCCAACGAATTTCCAGCAGTTGAGACAAGAAAATCAAAAAAGGTAACCCATGAAAACAGCCGATAACTTCCGGCGCCACGGCGCCTGGTTGAACCTCTCCACGGCGACTCTGATCGCGCTCCTCCAGCGCTCGCCCGTCCTGCGCATTGCAGCCGCCGCCGAGGAGATCGTCGTAGCCTCGCCCATCGGAACGCTCCTCAAGTCGGCGGTCGTCGCCGCAGCCTCGCTCGGTGCCGTCGACTCGATGGCCGGTGCCACGACGCTGGCCACAACCCTGACACCGAGCCCCACCGGGACCCTTCCCCCGTTAACGGCCACGGTCGGCGTGGCTATCACGCCCCTCGGATTCACCATCACCGACACGATGAACATTGGCTCGTGGACCGTGACGGGCCAAATTCCGCCAGGCCTGGTCCTCACGACGGTCGAGCCCAACGGGGGCTCCCTCACCGGACCGGGGAACCTGGATGCCACGACCGCGGGCACGGCGGGGGACCCCTGGAACCCGGCGACCTCTGGGAATTCGACGACAACCCCGGTCCTAAAGGGCACACCGACCACCGCGGGCACCTACACCTTCAACCTCCAGGGCTTCGCTCTCGGGGGAGAAAAGGGAGGAAGTGGGGGAACGTTCGTGGGCACGGGCATCTCGGCCGTGTTCCCCTTCACGGTCGTGGTATCCAACGCGGCCACGGCGGCCCCTTCCTTCACGATCCAGCCCCTGTCGGTGAGCGTTTCGAGTGGAACCGTGGCCTTCTATGCCGTGGCCTCCAACGCGACGTCCTACCAGTGGATGTGGAACGGGTCGACCCCCGTGTCCGGCGCCACGAGCCCGATCCTTCTGATCAGCAATGCAGCCGCATCGGCGGGCACCTACACCTGCGTGGCGACCAACGCGTCGGGGTCGGCGACCAGCAACCCGGCCACGCTCACGATCACTCCCACGACCAACATCGGCAGGCTTGTCAATATCTCCACCCGGGCGCAGGTGGGTACCGGCGCAAACATCCTGATCGACGGCTTCGTGATCGGGGGCCAGGGAACCTCGGGCACCGAGCCACTCCTGGTCCGCGGGTCGGGACCCGCGCTCACGCCGCTCGGGGTTTCCGGGGCGCTCCCCGATCCCGAGCTCCAGCTCTTCGAGGGCGCGAATCTGCTGGCGACAAACAACGGGTGGGGCGGAAACGCCCAGATCGCGTCCACGGCGGCGGCAGTTGGGGCCTTCGCGTGGACCAGCACCTCAAGCCACGACTCGGCCCTCCTCGAATCGGAGTCTGCCGGCGCCTACACGGCCCAGGTGTCGGGTGCTTCCAACGACACGGGTGTCGCACTGATCGAGGTCTATGATGCGACCCCGGCGGGCACCTACACGCCCACCTCGCCGCGGCTCGTCAACATCTCCGCTCGCGTGCAGGTCGGGACCGGCGGGAACATCCTGATCGCGGGGTTCGTGATCGGCGGCACGACGGCCCGCACGGTTCTGGTGCGGGCATCCGGCCCGGCGCTTGTCCCGTTCGGGGTCAGCGGGACGCTCCCGGATCCCCAGCTTGACCTCTACAGTGGGACCACGCTGCTCGCATCCAATGCGGGTTGGGGCGGCAATGCCCAGATCGCGAGCACCGCGTCCTCTGTCGGTGCGTTCGGATGGTCCAATGCCACCAGCAACGACTCCGCGATCCTAGTGACGCTGCCGCCCGGGGCCTACACGGCGCAGGTTTCCGGAGCCAGCAACGACACCGGTGTCGCGCTGGTCGAGCTCTATGAAGTGCCGTGAGGCCACCCTAGGCTTGGCCGCGGGCCTCTTGGGGATCCTTCCCCTGGAGGCCTTGGGCTTCAACGCCGTGGCCCTTCCGGACCCCCAGGTGCCGGGATTCCATTTTCCAGAGACCGAGCCCACGATTCTCTCCTGGGTCCAAACGATGGAGTCCGGTGGGGCGGGATCGGAAGCGGCGGCCGCCAACGTGGCTGTCCACGGCTGGGGGCTGTGGACCGCGCTCACCCTTGAGACCTCCCAGGCCGATGAGGGCGAGGCGCTGCGCGTGTTCGAGACCTGGTACACGCCGCAGGAGATCGACGGCCAGTTCACAACCGTGGGAAGTTCCGCGGAAGCCGCTGTCCGCAAGAGGGCCCCCATCCAGAACTTTGTCCAATTTGAGCACGGGCTGGAGCCCCGGGACCGGGAGCTCCTTGCCGTCCAGCAGGGCTCGGAGACGGTGTTTGGCTACGTTAAGTTCGACCCCACGGCGGCGGCGCACGTCGCGGCTCAGGGCCTCCTGCGCACCGCCACCCTGAATCAGCTGGTGTCAACCGGGACCCAGCAGATCCCCGTCTTCCCGGCGACCGCGCTGACGCTCAAGTCGGCCTTCCAGATCATGACCTCAAAGACCCTGGTCGACGGGCGCTACTACCGCCTGAACGTCTGGACCGGGCCCCCAGCGACGCCGCAGGCCTGGGCCCCCTACCAGTGGCCCGGCGTCGTGTGGGTCGACGTCCTGGACGGCGGCAGCGGAAGCGGCCAGGTCGACACCGTGGCCTCCACGGACGGGGGTTCCCGGACCGACCAGACCACCTACCCGGTCTCCCGGTTCATCAACCACCGGATCACCGCACTCGAGGCGGCGCAGTTCAACCTGAACGCGCCCGCCACCACGGTCGAGGCCGGAGACTATGCGATCCTGGTGGCGATGCACGTCGCCGGGCGCGAGATCACCCGGTGGACGTGGCAGACCTTCTGGTGGACGCCTACGCCGGACGACCCCAGGGCTCCGAGTTCCCAGGCCGTGGCCGCGCTCCGTCCCGCCCAGCTCCAGGGCGCCGCCCGGAACTACGCGATGGCGATAGGCTACGACATGGTCTCGCCCGGGCAGCCCAATGTCGGAGGCCAGAACGCGGGTTCCGCGGTCTACGCCTACAATCCCTACCTTGAGGCCCGCTTCGGCGCGGCCAACCTTCCGGACTCCCTTCCCGGGAACGACCCCTCGGGAAACCCGGCCGCCAACGACGTCGGGACCCAGTGCAACTGCATGAGCTGCCACGTCCGGGCCAACTACAACCCCAACAACCTGGCCACGGCGCCCCGGTATTCGGGCGCACGCTACACGGGCCTCGATGATCCGCAGTTTAGCGGCACCCTTCAGGTCGATTTCCTTTGGTCGCTCCCTGAACTAGCCAATTAGCGGGGCTTCCATTTCCCCGAAAAAGCGGGCGAGGGGTTGACCTTTACGCGGCGGGGTCAACCTTTGGGCCAACCATGAAACCCCTCATCGTACCCCTGCTCCTGGCTCTCCTTGCCCCAGTGTCCATGCTCCTAGCCGCCGACGGCGGGCAGGCTGCGGCCCCTGCGAAGCGCGTGCTTTTCTTCACCAAATCCTCGGGCTACGAGCACTCGGTGATCAAGGATCCGTCAAAGCCGTACACCCCCAGCCCGGGCAGCGAGGTGGCGGGCCTCGCCTTCCTCGTGCTCAAGGACATCGGGGCAAAGAACAACATTGAGTTTGTGTATTCGAAGGACGGGAGCCTCTTCACCCCGGCCTACCTGGCGCAGTTTGACGCCTTTTTCTTTGTGACAACGGGCGACCTCACCGAGACGGGCACCGACGGAAACCCGCCGATGAGTCCGGCGGGCAAGCAGGCGCTCTTGGACGCGGTCGCCGGAGGAAAGGGCTTCATCGGGGCCCACTGCGCCTCGGACACCTTCCATTCGCCTGGCGGCAAGGAAATGACCGCGCAGCGCTGGCTGGACGACGGGGAAAACGCCGACCCCTACATCAAGATGCTGGGCGGGGAGTTCGTCATTCACGGCAGCCAGCAGGTCTCGCACCTGACTGTGGCAGACCCGAATTTCCCGGGCATGGGTGGCGTGCCCGCTGGCGCCGGCTTCAAGGAGGAGTGGTACTCGCTAAAGGACTTCGCGAAGGACCTGCATGTCCTGCTAGTCCAGGAGACGGCCGGGATGGAGGGTGCTCCCTACGCGCGGCCCAATTATCCCTCTACCTGGGCCCACATGTATGGGAAGGGCAGGGTGTTTTACACGAACATGGGCCACCGCGATGATGTTTGGAACAGCGCCCTGTTCCAATCCGTCCTCACGGGCGGCATCACCTGGGCCGTGGGCCGCGTCGATGCCGATGTCACCCCGAACCTGGACCAGGCCACGCCAAGGGCAAATACGCTTCCGATTCGCCCGGAACCCGCCGCTGCGAAGAAATAGCGCTGGCTCGCGGGCATCGGCGCGCGGCTCGCCGCGGCGCGCACCCGTTCGAACCCTTTTCGTCTTGCGAACGTCTAGCGGCTTGAAGTGCCCCCACGACATCCATGCGTCATTCGGTCGGCCGCACGTGCCCGTCCTGCTATGCCGGCCCAAGCAGGCGAGCCGCCTAAGGAGGGCGCCTCACGAAAGAAACCGGGAACAGCTGGGTGCCCGGAGAGGTCGGTTATATATAGTGCTTAGAGGCCTCGGTGGGCCCGTTCCAAAGTTTTATCCACATGAATACCACCCTGAAGATGAAATTGGCGTCCTGCCTGTTTCCCGTGATGGTCGGCCTGTCCGCCCTGATCCCGGGAACCTTAAAAGCGGAGGGCGCCCAGAAGGAGTATACGCTCTTTGAGGGAGCCAACATCTCGGTGAACCTGGCGGATAAGATCTATCCCTTGCGGGACGTGAACGGCTCGTCATGGGTCGTCGTCATAGACGGCCAGGAGAAGGTGATCTCGGCGGCCGTGACGCCAGTGAACCTAAAGATCGTTCCTTCCCTCAAGCTTACTGAGGAATCGGCCACGATCTCGGGGCTCAAGCGCGAGCCCGCCTACACCTTCAACAACGACCCGACCGTCAGGATGACGCGGGGCCTCGTCAGTGCGGCCTCGGTTTCCGCGAGCTACCAGGCCGTGGCAAACCAGGCAAATGCCGTCGATCCGAGCGTCATCAACACGCCCTCTGCCGGAGGAAACAACACCACGGTCACGGCAAACATCCAGGGTCAGAACGCGTCCGGTGACGCCGGCCAGGTGGCCGCGTCGGGGGCAAATGCCAGCGTCGACCTCCAGGGAAAGCAGGAGGCCGCCGGCTATGATGCGATGAGCGTCGAATTTGAGGTCACTTCGGAGAAGCCGATCCCGGAGCCGTACATTGTCACGATGACCAAGTTCCATCCGAGGGGCACCCCGCCGGGGACGATCCAGAGCATGGTCTTTGCAAAGGCTCTCGAGCCGATTGGCGCCAAGGCCTCGAAGGTCAAGTTTTCGGAGGAGGGTTTCCCCTTCGACTATGAGGTCGTCGATTTCCAGATCCACCTTTACAACGCCGGCGTCGAGATCGCCACGAACACGGCTGAGAAGCGCGAGGTGATGACCCCCGATCAGGCCTTCTCCTATGTTAAGAGATCCTACATTGAGGCGCATAAGTCGGGAACGCTTGCCGCAGTGCCCGTGATGGGCGACCTTCCCCCGGACCTCGGCACCCAGATCGCGGCAGGCAAATACGCCGACACGGTCTACGTGAAGGTTTCGAAGGAGGGCCTCGCCGACCGGGCCTTTGCCGACAGCAGGTGCTCAAAGAGGATTGAGGACCCGTACCTCGATTCCGTGGTCAAGGGCATCCGTTTCAAGCCGGCCCTTGCCGAGGGCGTCCCCGTGGAGGGAGTCGCCGAGCTCAATCTGAGCCGACTGAGGATCTAGGCTTTCCTACGGGTTCGGAATTGCAGGGCGAGCCGGATCGCGGTCGGGCTGCGCGCGCATGCAAAGATACATAATTCGTTGCAGCATAATTTTTTGAAGCATTAGATCGTGCTATGCCGTGGGCTGCGCCCCGCCCATCGGGGTGGGTCAAATCGCGCCGTTTTGCCTTAATACTCTCCCCGTTTGTCCGAATTCATAGGGATGCCACGACTGTGTCCCGTTCACTCGGCTTGCCCTGCGTCATTGAGCGAGCCGGACGTCGGGTGGCCGGTGGTCCCAGGCATGGGTTCCATCGCCCCATCCTGGTTCTAAAGTGCTCCGCATCCCATCAACGCGTTTTCGCGCGCCATGGTCCGTGGTGGCCTGCCTCGGCCTCCTCGCCGGCTGCGCCACGGCGCCGGCGCCCTTGCAGCCGGCGGCACATCTTGTCGTCAACAACCTCACGGACTACCGGTGGCATATTGAAATCAGGCGGCCGACCGGGGGTCCCGTGCGCGATCTCCAGCTGGAGGCCCAGTCATCGCAAAGCGTCGACCTGGAGGGTGCCGACTATGTGATCGAGCAGAGCGCGATGGAGGCGGGAGCGGCTCCAAACCTTTCCCGCAGTATTTCCGTTCACCTGGAGCCGGGGCAGGCCTACGTCTGGCGCCTGGCGACCCTCCTGTCCGGCCAAGGTGACGCGGTGGGTCAGCACTAGCTTCGCGAGGGAATGAGCAGCCTCTCCAACCGCCGCGCCGTCGCCGAAGTCGACTTCAGCGGCAGCGAATTCTCCTCCATCAAGGTTGGAAACAGGTCCATCCATGGATTCTGGCACCTGTTGGCGCCGCATTTCCGGCAGGTCCTTGCGAGTCCCCAGCGCAGGCCGGACAACGGCTGCGTTGCATGGACATGGAGCGAGCCTGCCGCATCGAAGCCCCCCACGGCGGGTGAGCTCGCCGAGGTGAGACGGCGGCTTTCGGCGGCCCAACGCTCGCTTGAAAGCAGCCTTGCCGGGGGCGATGGGGAGGAGGGTAATTCGGGGGGCGGGACGGCCACTCTCGAGGCGCACGTGCTCACCATCATGGGCAGCGTAGTAGCAAAGCTTGTAGCGGAAAGGGATGGTTCACTCGCCCGATTCGTGTGCCGCACGGAGGCTGGTCTGATGGTGCACAGCTGGGGCTGCACGGCGCCGGCCGCGCCCCAATATCCGGGTGTGTCTGCCGGAAAGATAGGTGGAGTCATCCGTGCCGAAACGGGGAAGCCTGCCGTTGCCCGCGTCGTGCTGGTCGACCGGAAGGGGGCCCAGGTGGCGGCCGTGGACTCGGGCAGGGACGGAAGCTTTCAGTTTACAAACATTGCCGCCGGATCCTACCGCATCACCGTGGCTGGCCGGAGCGATTTTCCCGGGGACGGGATGCCCGTGACCCTGGACCGGGATTCCGTGACGGGGCTGGAGCTTCGCGGGACAGGGGGGGCGCCAGGCCGGGGCCGAGGCGCCAAAGCGGCAGGGGGAACCCCTGGCGGGAACCGCAGACCCTGGGCGATCGCGGCCGTGATCGCGGGTATGATGGGAGCGTGCGGCCTTGCCTTCTTTTACCTGCGATCGGACGACGGAAAGCCGGCCATGAGCAGACTCTCGGGCATGTGGAACTCCGCGACCGGGCCCGGCATCGCGAGCGGCGGAGCCTCCCCGGGCAAGGAGGATCCGGACCTCAACTCAGGAGCGAGGTCGCTCCTTTTGGAAAAGGAACCCGCGTACGCCAACACGACCGTTTCCGCGTACGGCAAGCGGCCCAAGGAGATTGGTGCCCACGGGGCACGGGCTCCCCTTCCCGGAAAGGAGCCTTTGTCCGACGCGGTGGCGGATGGGGAGGCCGGAGCCGAAGGCGATCGCAAGCAACCGATCGAACCGCAAGCCCGCGACCCGCGGGAGGACATTCCGGGAGCCGCGTTAAGCGCAAACCAGGGGAACCCGGACATTGCGGAGGAAAAAAGTGTCGCACGGGATCTTGGCGGCAACGCCTCGCAGGGGACCCCGGACACGAAGGGTGCAATCGCGCAACCGGTTTCGTCTAAAGAGTCCCCTGCGCCGAGCACTCCGCCCCAGTCCGGGACGCCGACCCCACCTGAAGCCGAGCACGCATTGCCCCTGGCGGCGCATGGCTTCGCCGGTAAGAAGATGCTGGTCATCGTGGCCTCGCCTTCGGGTCAGGCGGTTGAAAATGGGGCGGCGACGGCTCCGTACTCCACGGGCGGCGGGCTCGAGTCCACGGTGCAGGGTGCGGACGCTGGCGGCGACGGTGCCCGCACACTCGGTCCATCGGCGGCGGGCGGCTCCTCAAATGGCCAACCCGCTGGCAGCAGGGCAGGGGAAGCAGGGGAACCCGCTGGTGGCGCGCCCGCGGGAGCCGTTTCACCCGATGCCGCGGACTCCTCCGTGGCCGCCCGTGTCCAGGCGGAAGTCGGTGATTCCTCGAAAACGGCTTCTGCCGTTGCAAAGCCGCCTCCAATGGCGCCTCCGAAGAACCCCAACCGCGCGGAAAGTCCCCCGCTGCTCCCGGATGTCCAGCAGTCCTCCGCGGGCAAACCAGCGAGTTCGGCCGCGGCCGACGCGAAGGCAACGGGAGAGCCCGTTGTTTCCAATCCAGTGGAAGATTCAGCCAAGGCCACCCCGCGAAAGGGGGCAACCGCCTCAATTGCCGCCGAAGCCCTACCTTCGGGCGAACCGGACCCTGCCGAAGTCGGATCACACCCGCCCCTTGGCGACCGGTCCGATGGCTCGGCGACCGCCGCCGCTAGTTCCAGGGAACCCCGGAATTCTCCTTCCGGGGCCGATCAGGGCAACACCCAGGCGCGGGATGCGGGGGCTGGCATACAGGGAGCGGCGCAAAGGACTCCCCCATCTGCAAAGGGGGCCGGGGTGTTGGTTAGGATCAGCAGGGCGCGCGCCTCAAACTGGAGCCCCCAGGTCTTCGAGGACACCATTTTGCCCACACGACCGGAGCCCATGTCGGCAGGGGAGGTGGTGGAAACGATGCGTGCGGACCTGAAGAAGGAGAAACTCTCCCGGTTGCCGGACTCGCTGAGGCATCCCCTGGAAAGAAGGGGATTTGCGATCGAGTACCCGGCAGGTCGGGAGGCACCGGAATGGCGCAACGTTGACGGCAATTCCGTCGGCGCGGAGGTGCGCGGGAACCGTGCTGAGTTGACCTTTCTTGCGGGCCACTCGCCTCCTTCGCGCCTGATCGTCCTCGCCTACAAGGATGGCCGCGAGATCGCCCAGGTGACCGTTGGCCCCGACGGAACGCCCGTGCTCAAAGCCGCGCCGGGCACGCGCTCCTGGTATTGGGTGGGCTTGGTGCACCCAAGAGCCGAAGGGGCCTTCACCTGGAAGGTTTCCTCCGGCGGGTCGGCGGCCGCGGAATGGCAAATCGACGACCAGTGGTCCGGCGGCCCCGGCCAAAGGATCGAGATCCCGATCACTGCTGCCGCAGACCGTTCGAGCAGCCTCTCGATATCCCTTATCGACCCCTCCACCGGCTGTGGCGTCACATGTGCCGTGGTCGTCGATTAGGGTGTGCGGATCGGCACGGAAGAGCGGAAGCTCCCTGTCATGCGCCCGACACCCATTCCCAGAATGGCGATCGCTCCGAACGCCCGATTTTTGCTTGCCGGTCCGGTCGGGCGTCGAACATTCTGTCCCATTCAGGACATGCCAGGGTAGCTCAGTGGTAGAGCAGAGGACTCATAAGCCTTTGGCCGCGGGTTCGATCCCCGCCCCTGGCACCATTCTAAGTCAGCAGGTTAGGTAAGGACAGCGTCAACCAACCTAAGCCGACCGTTGTCGCGCACCCAAAGCCCCAAGTTAACCCATGCCTTCGATCCTGCTTATTGACGACGATGAGGCCCTTCGCAACGTCACGGCCGAGATCCTGATCGAAGCGGGCTACACGGTGGATGACGCCCCGGACGGCAAGAGCGGGCTCGCCCTCTTCCAGCCCGGCTTCCACGACGTGGTCATCACGGACATCGCGATGCCCGACATGGACGGCATTGAACTGATCATGGAGCTTTCGCGCTCGACGCCAAAACCGCGCATCATAGCCATCTCCGGGGATTCGCAGTTCAGCGAGTCGGTGTACCTTCCGACCGCCCGCCAGATGGGCGTCCACTGCACGATCAGCAAGCCGATACGCGCGGAGGTGCTCCTTAAGGCGATCGCCTCGCTTCTCGAGAGTCCGCCTTCCTGAGGGATTGTGTCAGCGGCTCCGGCGCCCTACCGTTCGGCCCCGATGAAAATCAACCTGTTCAACAGCGATCCCAACACGGAGCGCCTCGTGGCCGGGCAGACCGTCTTCCGCGAGGGGGACCCCGGGGAGCACATGTTCGCGGTCGTCAAGGGGGCCGTCGAACTCGTCATCAATGGCAAGGCGGTGGAGGTGGTCGAGGCGGGGGGCGTCTTTGGCGAGATGGCCCTTGTCGAGGACCAGCCCCGCGTGGCGACGGCCATTGTCCGCGCCGACGCCGACCTGGTGCGCATCGACCGCAAGCGCTTCCTGTTCCTCATCCAGCAGACTCCCTACTTCTCGCTCCAGCTGATGGGTATCATGGCCGAGCGCCTGCGCCGCATGAACCAGAGGCTCTGATCGGCCTGCGTGCGGGCTTCGGGCGCCCATTAATCGAGGGTCGCCGCGGCTACGGGGCAATCTCCCTTCAGCCGTATGTCCCTGGACGAGCTCCCGACCCAGATACCGAAACGGCCGGCCTCGACCTTCCAGCAATGTCCTTCAGGCGAATAGTAGGCGAAGGCCCGCGGCGGGAGCTCGAGCGTCACCTTCCGGGTCTCGCCGGGGGCCAGGCTCACCCGGGCGAAGCCCTTGAGCTCCTTCAGCGGCCTCTCCACGTGGGAATGTCCGTCGGCCACGTAGAGCTCAACCACCTCGGAGCCCACGCGGCTGCCCGTGTTGGTGACCTCGCAGGAGACCTCGGCCGCCGACGGTCCCGTCGGGGTGACCTGCAGGTTCCTGTACTCGAATGAGGTGTAGCTTAGCCCGAATCCAAAGGGAAAGAGGGGCTCGATCTTGCGGGCGTCGTACCAGCGGTACCCGACCAAGATCCCCTCGTCGTAATGCACGACCCCATCGACACCGGGATAGGCCCGGGCGCCCCCCTGGAAGGTGGGCGTATCTTCGAGGGCCCTCGGGAAGGTGACCGGCAGCTTGCCCGAGGGGTTCACGTCCCCGAAAAGGACGGCGGCAACGGCGGTGCCCGCCTGCGAACCGCCGTACCAAGCCTGGACCACCCCGGGGACCTTCGAAAGCCAGGGGTCCATGGCGACGGGGGCGCCGTCGACCAGGACCACCACGGTCCTGGGATTGGCCTCCGCCACCCGCGCGATGAGCTCGGCCTGGTGTGCGGGCAGCGAAAGGTCCGCCCGGTCCGTCCCCTCGTCATCATTGTGGGCCTGGTGGGTGAGGCCCGCAACGAGGACCACCAGGTCGGCGGCCCTCGCGGCGACGACCGCGCGGTCGGCCATCTCGAGGGTTTCCTCAGGCGTCGACTCCAGGACCTCGGTCTTGCGGACGCCCGCCGCGTCCCGCGCCGAGGCGCGGCGGACGACCGGCTGGCGGTAACCTTCCGAGTAGACGATGTTCGTCCCGGCGCCCGCCCGGGCGATGATCCCGTCAAGGAGCGTGACCTCCCGGAACGCCTTCACGCCGGCCGAGTTCGCGCTCGAGGCGAACGTGCGCGCGGCGTTCTGGCCTATCACGGCCACGGTCTTCACCCTCTGCCGGTCAATGGGAAGGAGCGCGCCCTCGTTCTTGAGGAGCACGACCGCCTCCTCCGCGGCCCTGAGCGCCACCTCCAGGTGGGCCGGGGTGTTGATCGATCCGGGCTTTCGCCCGTCGACGGCGCCGCTTGCGAAGAGCATCCTCAGGTTGCGGCGCACCTTCTCGTCCAGGAGCGAGACGGGATACGTGCCGGCGCTCACCCCGTCGTGAAACGCCCGGGCCATGAAGAAGGCGTCATAGTCGCCCCGCGAGCCCATCTCCAAGTCCAGGCCCTTGGTGACGGCCTCGCGCGTGTCATGGGTTCCGCCCCAGTCGGAGATCACCCCTCCCTGGAATCCCCATTCCTTCTTCAGGATCTGGTTAAGGAGATAGTCGTTCTGGCAGCAATGCTCGCCCCTCAGGAGGTTGTACGCCCCCATGACCGCGAGGGCGCCCCCCTCCCGGACGCTCGCCTCGAACGCAGGCAGGTAGATCTCCCGAAGCGCTCGCTCGTCGACCTCGACGTTTATCCGGCCCCGCTCGACCTCCTGGTTGTTTACCGCGAAGTGCTTCACGCAGGCGATCGTGCCCTCGGCCTGCATCCCGCGGACGTAGCCGACGGCAAGGCGCCCGGAGAGCCAGGGGTCCTCGCCGTAGTAGTCGTAATTTCGGCCGCAGAGCGGGGTGCGGACGATGTTGACGCCCGGCCCGAGGATAATGTTCTTGCCGCGGGCGCAGGCCTCCTGGCCGATCACCCTGCCGCAGGCCTCGGTGAGCTCGGGGTCCCAGCTGGCCGCCAGGGCCGAGCCCGGCGGGATCGCGGTCGCGAAGTCGTCGGTCTGGCCCGCGGGTGACCACGATGTCAGTCCGACCTCCTCCCTCACGCCCTGGGGGCCGTCATCCGTCCAAAGATAGGGGATGCCCAGCCGGGGCACACCTCCGCTGCGGAAGAGCCCGTTGGCGTGCACCAGGCCTATCTTCTCGTCGAGCGTGAGTCGCGACATGAGGTCGTCGATCCGCGCCTCCACGGGGAGCGCCGGGTCCAGGTAGGGTGCCTTGTCCGAGGCCCAAAGGGGGCCGCAAAGCGGGCCCAGAAGGGCCATGCAGAGGGCGGTCTTGTGCGCGGTCAGGCTTAAGGGTAGGGGCATGGAGCGGCCGAGGGCGGGTTCACGCCCCATCGGCCTGAGCAAAAATCCTCTATGTCCCGAGGCCACGGCAAGCCCCGATTCCCTGATTTTCCGCTAGGGCAGCCAACCCCCGGTCGCCTGAAGGGGCTCAAGGGACCCGCGTCGCGTGACCCATGCGGCGAGCGCGTGCCGCTTTGCGTCCGGGGTCGACGGCCTGGCAAGCAGGATCCGGCCCCGGAGACCCCCACCCTCCGATGTTAGGAGGCCCTCGGACAAGCCGACGACGGCAAACTCGTGTTCAAGCGTCTCGCCGCTGTTCTCGCCCGCGGTGACCCTGGAGGTGATCCCACCGACCAGGAGCGCCACATGGGCAACGAGGGTGTCGGCCATGACGCGGGCGCCCGGGGCCGGGATGAAATCCACCGAGCACGCATTGTCATTGCCCAGCGTGACGACGAGGACCCCGGCGCCCGCGGGAGTGGAGAGGGATCCCCACAGGGGCCGCCATTCCCGGCCGTTCCTCACAAAGCAGGGGGTGTAGACGTTCCTGGCCCCCCATTCGGAGGCGTAGGCGTACTCCCGATCCGTGTACTCCCGGGATGACAGCCGGTCCTTCCATCCCAGGCCGTCCCAGTAGCTCACGTGGAATGCAAGCGGCACGAACTCCTTCCACAGGCCCGGCTTCCCGCGGAGTTCGCCGAGCCAGTGGTCCGCGCTGGGGCAGCTGCTGCAGCCCTCGCTCGTGTAGAGCTCGATCACGTCGACCCTTGCGGTGCCGCTTGAGAAGGTGAGGGGCTCCCCCCACGCGGCGGCCGCCGCAAGCAGGTATCCCAGAACGGCGCGGATCCTCATGGGAGCATGAGTCCCAATCCGGCCGGGTTATTCCCGCAGGTGCGAGCGATTTCTGCGGATCCCCCTTGGACCATTGACCTTGGGGGTGGGGAACTGCAAAAGTCAGCGCTGGTCAAAAGCCCCTTGAGGGCCCACGGCCCACCCCACAAACCCCCTGTGACCGCCCCCCGACTTCGCTTCCTTGCCGCCCTCCTCCTGGGTTGCTCCGCCCTAACGTCCCCCGCGCGGGCCCAGTCCAATATCACCGTGGACGCGACTAAGCCCATTCGGGTGGTGGATGACCGGATGTTCGGCGTCAACACGGCGGTCTGGGACGGCGTGTTCAGCGACTCCCAGACGCTCGCGACCCTCCAGGGGATGGACGCGCGCTTCCTGCGTTTCCCGGGGGGCTCCTCCTCGGACGACTACATCTGGACGAACAACACCTCCACCGAGGGCGCCGTCGCGGGGAGCACCACCTTCGACGACTTTGCTGTGCAGGCCCTGGCGATCAACGCCCAGGTGGTCATCACGACGAACTATGGGACCGGCACCCCGGCGTTGGCTGCCCAATGGGTCCAGTATTCGAACGTGACGAAGGGCTACGGCTTCAAGTACTGGGAAATCGGCAACGAGTGCTACGGAACCTGGGAGGACGACACCCAGGCGGTGACCCACGATCCCTATACCTACGCGATGCGGGCCGTGCAGTACATCCACGCCATGAAGGCGGTGGACCCGACGATCAAGATCGGCATGGTGGCCGTCCCCGGGGAGGACGCGTTCATCAACAATTCGAACCACCCTGCGACCAATCCTGTCACGAAGGCCGTCCACAACGGATGGACGCCCGTGATGCTCACCACGCTCGCGAGCCAGGGCGTCTATCCGGACTTCCTGATCTACCACAACTACGAGCAGAACGCGGGTGGGGAGAACGACAGCTCGCTGCTCCAGTCCGAGGTCGCATCGACCGTGGGCAACAACACCTGGCGCGGCGCCGCTGCCGACCTGAGGGGCCAGCTCACGGACTACCTGGGTGCCACGGCCGGAAATCCGATCGAGCTCGTCGTCACCGAGAACAACTCGGTCAGCACGAACCCGGGCAAGCAGTCGGTGAGCCTCGTGAACGCCCTCTACTACGCTGACAGCGTGGCGAACCTGATGCAGACCGAGTTCAACGGCATGATCTGGTGGGACCTGCACAACGGCCCGGGCACGGGCGGCAACAACAGCTCCACGCTCTACGGCTGGAGGATGTATGGCGACTACGGGGTTGAAAGCGGGGGTGCGGGGTCGGCCGACCCGGTCGCGCACGACAAGTACCCGTCCTACTACACCTTCAGGCTCCTTCAGCATTTTGCCCGGGCGGGGGACACCGTCATCACGGCGTCCTCGAACGCGGCCCTCCTGAGCGCCTACGCGACCAAGCGGAAAGACGGCTCGCTGAGCCTGCTCGTCATCAACAAGAGCCCGACCGCCACGAACTCGGCCACGATCGCCCTCACGGGGTTCTCGCCCCAGGCGACGGCCACGGTCTACTCCTACGGCATTCCCCAGGACGAGTACTCCGAGGAGAACGCCCAGGCCGCGGGCGCCCCGGAGTTGAACTTCTCCTGGGAGAACTCCCTCGACGGATGGGTTAACCAGTCGGGCCAGCCCGACACGACCGCCACCAACTTCGGACTGGACGCGCCCTTCCTCTACAACCTGTCCTACAGCCAGACGACCGGCGTCACGAGCGGCTCGTACAGCCTCTCGGCCACCACGACAAACGCGAACCCGGGCGACAGCGCGGTCATCCAGAACTCCACGGCCTCGATCGGCACCGCGTTCAGCACGGCGGCCTCGGTCTCCGTGGACATCTACCCGCAGATCTCCGGCGGGGGCACCGTCCAGGCGAGCCTCTATATCAACGGGACCAACATCGCCTACACGCTCCTTGGTACGGTGACCCTAGTCCCCAACCAGGAGAACAACGGGGTGACCTTCACCCTGTCCTCCGCCCAGCGCGCCGGCATCCTCGCCTCCCTGGCGAGCGGCGACTATTTCCAGGTCGGCATCAACATCAGTGCCCCGGCCCCGATCACGGTCTACTTCGACAACCTCGTGATCACGCCGATCTCTACGACGGCGCCTACCCCGACCCCGATCGCGGGAGCGGCGTCCTCTCCCGACATCGCGGTCTCCACGATCTCCAACGCGGGCGCGAGCTTCTCGGCCTCGTTCCCCCCCTATTCGGCGACCGTCATCTCGCTCACGGTTCCCTCAAACGCTCCCACGGCAGCGGCGCAGCCGACCTCCCAGACGGTGGCCTCCGGAAGCACGGCCGTGTTCACCTTCACGGCCTCCGGATCCCCGCTCCCCACGTACCAGTGGTACCTTAACGGGACGGCGATCCCGTCGGCGACCAGCTCCACCCTCGTGGTGAGCGGGGCGACCGCCGCGAATGCGGGCACCTACACCTGCACGGCGACAAACGCCTCGGGCAGCGTGACCAGCAGCCCCGCGACCCTTGGGGTGACCGCCACCTCCGATCCCGGCCGCCTCGTCAACCTTTCATGCCGCGCGGGAGTGGGCACCGGCGCAAACCTGCTGATCGCGGGCTTTGCCGTGGGTCCGAACGGATTGGCGGGCAATGAGTCGCTCCTGATCCGCGCCTCGGGGCCTGCCCTGACCTTATTTGGGGTGGGCGGCGTCCTCCCGGACCCGAAGCTGCAGCTCTACTCCGGCTCGACCCTTGTGGACTCGAACACGGGCTGGGGCGGAAGCGCGGCGATAGCCGCCGCCGCGGCGGCCGTGCATGCTTTTGCTTGGCCCACGCCTGCGGGCAGCGACTCCGCGCTCCTCGAGAAGGAACCCGTTGGACCGTACACCGCCCAGGTGGCCGGCGCCAGCGGAGACACGGGCGTCTCGCTCGCGGAGGTCTACGACGCGACGCCGGCGGGGACGTACACGCCGGCCTCGCCCCGCCTCGTGAACCTCTCGGCCCGCGTGCAGGTGGGCACGGGTGCCAACATCCTGATCGCGGGCTTTGTCGTGGGTGGCAGCACCTCAAAGACGGTGCTCGTGCGGGCATCGGGCCCGGCGCTCGTTCCCTTCGGTGTCACCGGTACGCTCCCCGACCCGAAGCTCTCAATCATAAACTCGGCGTCCGCCACGGTGGCCTCCAACAACGGGTGGGGCGGCAATCCCCAGATCGTGAGCGCGGCGGCCTCGGTAGGCGCATTCGGATGGGGAAACCCGTCGAGCAACGACTCGGCGATCCTCGTGACGCTGCCGCCCGGCGCCTACACGGCCCAGGTAGCGGGCGCCAGCGGGGATACGGGAGTCGCGCTGGTCGAGGTCTACGACGTGCCCTAGAACTTAGCCGGGGCGCTCGGGACCGTGACCACGGCCCGCGCGCCGTTGCCGATTCGGGTCGTCACCTCGAATCGGCCCCCGGCCTCCTCGGCCAGGGTGCGCATGAGCGGCAGCCCCTTGCCCTTGCCTTCCGCCTGGTCGGGAACAAATCCCCGTCCATTGTCCTGGACAACCAGCTGCGAGGAGGCGTCCACGCGCTGGAGCTTGATCGAGACCAGCCGGGAGCGCCCGTGGCGGAGCGCGTTCGTGGCCGCCTCGCGCGCCACCTTTAGGAGGCAGTCCAGCTGCTCGGGCACTAGGTGCGCCACGGCGTCCTCGTCCACCTGGACGTCGAACTGGGCCCCGAACTCGACGCGAAGCTCGGAGAGTGCCCGCTCGAGGGCCGCGGTGAATTCGGTGGTCCGCACAAAACGCGACGAGGGCCCGAGCACGCAGGCTCTCAAGTCGCGGAGCGCCAGCTCCAGCTTGAGCACCATCTGGTGCACCTGCTGCTCGTAGCCGTAGGGATCCGTGTAGATCTTCACCCGGGTTGACTCGAGGGTCTTTGCGACGGAGGAGATCGCGGTAAGGATCCCGTCATTTACGTCCTTTCCCCGGGTGATCCTGCGGTCCATGAAGCGGTTCCTGAGCTCCTGCTCGACCTCGGCATCGTCGGCGGCCTGCTCCCCATCCCTGAGCGCCAGGTGGCCCGCGGGAGCGTCCGGATTTGCGCCCCCGACTGCCGGGCCGCCCTGCGGGGACCCCGCCGGCGCGCCCACGGCCTTGCGTCGGCGCCCTGCGACCGCCAGGAGAATAAAGCCCGCCGCGAAGGCCACGGCTACGACAGCCCCGGCGATGAGAGATTCCTGGAGCATGTCCATCCGGTCCAGGGGCGGCGGGTTGTAGGCGGCAAGAATCTCGGTAAAGGGGGCAGCTGGCATCGGAGTGCGCATTCTGACCGCCGCCACGGCTGGGTCAAAGGAAACGGAGCGCGCGGTCCTTCGGAAGCAATGCCCCGAAACCGCGCCTAATGCCAATTTCGGCTAGCTTTCCCGGCAGACTTCCCAGCTGGAAAGCACCCACGAACGGCGCGAGAGATTCCTGCCGGAGCGGCCCGAAGTGACCACCCTGCGCGCGCCCGCGGCGACGGCGGCCTCGTTGGGGGTCTTGAAAATCCCGATCGCGCTCAATGCGGCCCTCGTCCGTTCCTTCAATACCCACGATTCACTCGAGGAGGGTTCGATCGTGTACTCGGCGTCCGTCGCCTTAAGAAAATATTTCATCGGGGTAGAGATTGAGGAACCTGAAACCTGTGGTTTTTCGGGACCCCTGAAGCTCGGAACCTTTTGGTTGGCAGTCCAGCACGAGCGAGGCGACGCCGGGAAACTGTTGGCCCTCGCGCTGTTACGGGAAAAATTACGCAACCTGTCGCTATTAGACAGACTTGCGAAATGGTCGGGGCGGTCAGATTCGAACTGACGACCTCTACGTCCCGAACGTAGCGCTCTACCAGGCTA
>Ga0302196_10000079_pt1 | contig 92834 bp, 55 predicted proteins | sample II_Bog_N1_3_FD_198794 | JGI IMG/M metagenome (GOLD analysis project Ga0302196, IMG submission 198794) | Peat permafrost microbial communities from Stordalen Mire near Abisko, Sweden - II_Bog_N1_3 | ecosystem: Environmental > Terrestrial > Soil > Wetlands > Peat | place: Sweden: Abisko... | reverse complement strand
GCTCTTCAACGATCTCCGCCAGCTGGCCAGCTCGCTGCGCGACGTGCCCGGCGTCCTCTTCGGCCTCGACGTGAGCCGCAAGCTGGTCGAGGCACACGGCGGCCGGCTCGCGCTCGACAGCGGGGGCACGCGTTTCGTGCTCACGCTTCCGAGCGCGCCGCCGCGCGTCTCCGCCGCCGTGCCGCTGCCGGTGGCTACATCTTCACCAGCAGCGAGAAGTTGAAGCGATTCTCGGTGGTGCGCAGATCGGGCGACCAGCCCGGCACCAGCGAACCCGGCGCGCCCACCGTCGCCGCGGAGCCAGTCGTGGTGTTGCTGGCGCCCGGCGGCGTCATGCCGCCGCTGCCCGCAAAGTAAGGAACGCTCGCGGCGCGGTGGTTGTACTCGGCGCGGAAGGTAATGAACTGCACCGGCATCCAATCGAGCGTGAGCGTGCCGTCCCACGCCTCGAACTTGTCGCCCGGATTCTCGGTGAAGTATGGCGTGCCGGTCGCAGCGGTCGCGCCATTGATGGGCGGCATCAACACCAGATACCGGCCGGGATTGCTGATGGCGCCGCCGCCGATGGTCACGCCGATGTGGTCGTGGAGGAACCAGAAGCGGTCATAGATCATGAATCCAACGAAGTATTGGTCGGGGCGCTGCCAGGTGCCGTTGGTGCAGACGACGCCGCCGCCGTTCTCGCAGCCAACGTCGACGGTCAGCGAGAAGGCCGACTTGGTAAAGAAGGAAGCCGGATTATCGTAATATTTGATCTGCAAGCTATCGTCGCTGTGCCAGCGATTGCGGCCCGGCTGGCCGACCGTATCGGTTCCATAAGCATAGCTGTTAGAGAGCACCGATATCGCGCCAGTCGGGCGCCAGAGGACTTGGAGTCCGAGTCCGGGGCGCCCGTTGAACTTGCCGTAGGACTGCCAGCCGTTGATGAGCCACGGCTCTATCTTGAGGGTCTCGGTGGGAAAGAACTGGACGCGCATTCCGTTGAAGAACCAGGGAGTGTTCGAAGAGACATAGGACGGCTGATAGGCCCAGTTATCGAAGCTATAGTAGCTGAATAGACCGACATACGACATGAAGATACCGGCCTCGACATTGATGCCGTGCATGACATTGAAGTGATAACCACCATAAGCCTCCGAGATATATCGATAGGCGTCGGAGAGCGACCATTGACCGACCGTGGGGCTGGCGTCGTTGCGCGGGGTCATCGTCGAATACATGCCGAATTGGGTCATGACGCGGCCGATGACGTTGGCGTAGTGGAAGTCGCCACCGACGCCGAGCATCTGCACCTGGAACTCATCGGTGCGGCCGCTCTCCGACGTGCCGCCGAGCGTGTGATCCTTCGGGTGGGCCAGGTCGTCGATATAGCTGGTATCGACGCGGAACTCGGCGGTGAAGGCCTTGGTGTCGATCGGCGACTCGCTGGTGCGCGGGTTTCCGTTCAGCCAGGTGAAGTCGGCGAAGGCGAATGGCTCGGAGGCGGCGGCCTCGGCGGGCGCGCCGGCGTCGGCCGCAGCTGGCGAATCGGCAGCGGTGTCAGCGCGGGCGGCTGACGCGCTGCAGACCGCGGCGGCGAGCAGCGCCAACGCGCGCGAGGGGATGCGAAGAGACGGGTTCGGCGACAGCGACGAACGGGCGGACATGGATTGCTCCGGGAGAGTGGCTCCCCGCGGGCGCGCTGCCCGGGGGAGCGCCTCAGGAAATGCAGCCGCCGTGCCGCGCCCGACGCCTCGTCTTCGAGAGCGAGCGTCGAGCGCGGCCGGAGGAAGCCGTGCACATTGCAATGGGGGCCCCGAGGGGCGTTGCGAGATGCAATTGTGTCGCGCACCGCAACGGTTGCGCGCGGCGCTCAAGAAAGGGCCGCGGATCGCTCTGCCGCGATGCGCCGAGCGCCCATCGGAGAGGGACCCGCGGTCAGGGTTCGACCACCGCGCGCAGCGAGAGCCAGGCGGCGCCGCCGCGGCTGTCGCGCAACACGGCCCAGAGAAAGACCGGCCCCGGCTGCGAAGGAGCGGTCCAGCTGTTCGAGCTGCTCGTCAGCGAGAGGTCGGGCGCGCTCTCTGACTGAGCGAGCGCGCCGCCGGTGGCGAACCACGAGGCGCGCATCGTCTCGGTCTGCGAGACCAGCGTCAGCGAGGCGGCGTCGAGCACGGGGAAGGTCTCGTTGGAGTCGGCGCTCCATCGCAGCGAGAGGGAGACCTGCGCGCCGGGCGGCACCGCGCCGGGCGAGACGGGCGCGCCAGACACCGACGCATCGAGGCCGAGCAGGATCGGGTTTCGATTGGGTGGATAGGTCTGCTGGTATTGGCGCGCGACAGAGAATGAGGCCTGCGCCAGCGGGCAGAGCAGCCGCTCCTCATCGAAGGCGAGCGCGCCGGCGAAGGAGAATTGCACGGGCTGATAGTAGCCGCCGGTCGCGTCGGGAGCGTGCGGCCGGGGAGAAACGGAGGACCCCTCCGGTCCGAACAGGCTGCACGCGTCGCTCGAGGTGGCGAGCGTCGGCGAGGCGCCCTGCCCCGCTGGCGGCAGCGGGGCCAGGCAGGCGGGCGCGATCGGGCCGCTCGAGGTGAGCGCGGGCGCCTCGGCGCAGATGGCCCAAGTCGCGGAGGAGAGGTCGAGCTCGCCCTGAGGGCCGGCCACCAGCGCGCGGAAGGTGCTGCTCGCGCCGGGCGCGAGCTCGGGTGCATCGGCGACCAGCGCGAGGACGCGCGGCGAATCGACGAGCCACGGCGGCGAGCCGAGCGAGGGTGCGCACGCGGCGGCCGCGGCGAGCAGCGGCGCGGCCCAGCGCAGAGGCGGAGGCGAGCGCCTCACAGCGTCAGCTCCAGCCCAAGCAGCGGGCAGATCGGCAGGCCGGTGAGCAGCCCGCGGCGCTGCCAGTCGCTGCTGTAGACATACTCTTCCGGGTTCGCGCGATCGGTGGCGTTGAGCAGATCGAGCGAGACCTGCAGCGAGCGGCGGGCACCGAGGAGAAAGCGGTGCGACGCGCGCAGATCGAGCTGCTCGAACGGCGGCAGGCGCGAAGAGTTCTGCGCGCCGAAGATCGGCTCGAGCAGCCCGCTCTTGGAATCGAGATACGCGCCCACGACCGGCGTGCGCGGCGCGCCGCTGGCGAAGCGAAAGCGCGCCGAGAGCAGCGTCTCGCGCGCCAGGTGCCACTCGGCAGAAGCGGTGACGAGCCAGGGCTGATCGAGATCGAACAAGCGCGCCGGGGCGCCCGGCACGTCGGTGCGCTCGCTGTGCGAATAGACCCCGGTGAGCGCGCAAGTGAGCGGCCCCGCATGCGCGCGGGCGATCAGTTGCATGCCAACGACCTGGCCGCTGCCCTGCTGCGCGAGCGCCTGCGCGGGGAGCGGCGACGCGAGCGAGCTGCGCACGGCGAGATCGTCGAGGAGCCGGTAGAAGCCGCTCGCCTGCAGCTCGAGAAACGGGCGCGGCCGCAGCGCCGCGCCGGCCAGCGCGTGCAGCGCGCGAGAGGAGCCGAGCGAGGGCGTGCCGAACACGGCGCTGAGATCTTGCGGGTCGGCGGCTTGATGATGGAAGCCCGCGGCGGCGAAGAGCCGCAGGGGTTCGAGCAGGCGCAGCTCGGCGGCCGCGCGCGGCTCGGCGAACCACTCCAGCTGCGAGAGTCCGACCGAGGGCGTCGCCCCGATCCGCGGGGTGGCGCGGCTCACGTCGGTGGAGACGCCCGAGGCGCGCAAGCCCAGGGTGAGCGAGAGGCGCCCCAGCTCGAGGTGGCTCTCGCCGTAGAACGCGGCGTCGGTCTGCAGCACGCTCCAGCGGTCGAACGAGACGTCGTCGCCGAGCGGCTCGCCGAACACCGTCACGTCTCCCTCGCGCGCCGGCGAAGTGAGCGAGCCCGAGCGGCGCAGCGATGTGCGCGTGGCCAGCGCGTCGGCGCCGAGCGTGAAGTCGGCCTGCTCGCTGAGCGGCGTGCGCCACGAGGCGCGCAGGCCGCCGCTCTGCGCCCAGCGGATCTGATCGGAGCTCTCGTCGCCGAAGAACGTGCGCTGCGCCTGCAGCTCGTCGCCCGCCCAGAGCAGCACGTTGGTCTCGGCGCCGCCGTCGAGCGCGCGGTGGTAGCGCGCGCCGAGCCGCGCCCAGCGCAGCTGCGAGGAGTCGCCGCGCGCGACCGAGGTGTCTTGCGGATCGAGCGTGCGCTGCGACGAGTCGGAAGAGGTCAGCAGGATCAGCGTGAGCGACTCGCCCGCGCGCAGCGGGATCTCGGCGAGCAGCTGCGCGTCCCAGTCTTGCGGCAGCGGCAGCAGCGCGCGCGCGTCCTCGGAGAGGAACGGCCCGGCGATGCGATCGAGCAGCGAGTAGCGCGCGCCCGCGTAGAAGCGCGCGTCGCCGAGCGGCGCCGCCACCGAGGCGTGCGCGTCGAGCGGATCGACCGCGGCGAGAAAGCGCGGCGAGTCGAGCGCGGGCAGCACCGTCGCGGCCTCGAGCACGCCGCCGAGCGCGCGGCCATACTCCGCGCCGAACGCCGCCGGGTGCAGCACGATCGGGCCGGTGATCTCGGCCGGCAGCACCGAGCGATAGCCGCCGAAATGAAAGAGCGCGGGTACCTCGATGCCGTCGATGAGCAGGCGCGTCTGCGAGGGGTCCGCGCCCCACACCGAGAGCTGGCCCGAGCCGAGCGGCGGCCGCGCCACGCCCGCGAGCGTCTGCGCCGCGACCAGCGGATCTCCGTGCGCGCCCGCCTGCTCCGCCGCGCGCGCGCCGGTCGTCGAGGTGGCGGCCACGTCGCGGCTCGCTGCGCCCTCGACGGTGGCCTCCTGCATCGGCACGGCCGCGGCGGCCTCGGAGCTGGCCGCATCCAGGCCAGGCGGCGCGGCCTCCTGCGCGCGGGCGGCCCAACTGATTGGCATCGCAATCATTGCGATCGCAACGATCTGCCGCCTCACGGAACATCCAGCTCCAGCGCGGTGATGCCGGCGCCGAGCCCGTGATCGCCGCGCGTGTCGGCGGGGACCGCTTCGCCGAACGCGCTCGCGACGATGGACGAGCCCCGCTGCGCGGTCATCTGCCAGTGCGCGTCGGGCTGGCCGCAGAGCGAGGGGGTGTCGACGCGAGCGACGTAGTGGCCTGAGGGCGCGGAGATCGCCCAGACCACCCGCTCTCGCCGCCGGCCATCGATGATGCAGTTCGCGTTCGAGTCGAAGTCGAGGATGCCGCCGTCGAGATACTCCGAAGGAGGGCCGGTCCAGGAGTTGATGTTGCCCCAGTAGACCTCGACGCCGAACGGGTCGACGACGTGCAGATCGAGGTCGGACTCGGTGTCCCAGGAGAGCGTGAACGCCAGGCCCGCGTCGGGGAGCGCCGCGTCTTCGGTGTGCAGCGGGATGGAGAATGGCGCGCCAGCGCGGCCCGCTGCGTCGATCGCGATCACGTCGAGCACGAAGTCGCCGGAGGGGAGCAGCGGCGAGAAGACCAGCGCGGTGTCGAGCGTCAGCGCGCCCGGCTGCTGCACGTCGGGGGGCCCCGAGGGGAGGATCCAGTAGCCGCGATCTCCCTCGAGGCCGAGCGCGACGCCGGTGCAGCTCAGGTCGACCGAAGCGGCGAGCGAGCGATCGTTGAGGCCCGCGGAGATGTCCTGCCGCGTGACCGACGCGGCCTGCACCGATGGACCGCCCGACGGCGCGGGGAGCGGCCCGACGACGAACTGCGCCGAGGGAATGCGCAGCCACGCGTCGAGGCCGGTGCGATCGACCTGCCCGCCGCACGCGGACACCAGCGCCAGGGCCAGCGCGGCCGCGGCGATCGCGCGGGGCGCGCGCATCAGTAGGCCACCTCGACGCGCACCGTGAACGCGTCGGCCGCGAGCGACGCGGGCGAGCCGTTCGCGCTGCGCCCCATCGCGTTGTGGTTGCGGTCGTACTCGATCATCAGCCGCAGGAGGGTCTGGTAGCGGACCGAGGCCATCAGCGCGAGCGTCGAGAGACTCGCGTCGACCGGCACCAGCGCGCCCCCCTCGGCGTCGGTCGCGTCCGCGTCGGGGTTGTAGCGATCGTAGCGGACGCCGAGCGCGCCGCCGAACGGGAGCCCGCTCCAGACCGCGCTCGCGGAGTATCCGCTCTCGCGCTGGTCGCGGCCGCTCGCGACCGGGTCGGCGACGTAGAGCGCGCGGTCGAGATCCATCGCCCAGATCACCTCGCCGCCCACCACCACTGCGCCGAACGGGAGCTGCGCCGAGAGGTGCGCGTCGGCGCCCATCGCGAAGTGGCGGAACGTCGCCGACGGCTCGGCCGCAGTGCCGGGGATGATCTGGATCTCGCTGAGCTGGACGATCCCGTCGCCGTTCGCGTCGCGCCAGACGAGCTGGTCCTTGGTCGCGGGCGTGCCCGGGTGGAAGCCGGTGCCTTCGAGGCCCGAGACGCCCGCTTCAAATCGCACGCCCGGCCAGAGCTCGACGTCGACGCCGCCGCGGCCGAGCAGATCGAGCGCGTGCGTCGGCGCTTCCGCGGCAAATTGCGCGGAGCCGCGCGGCTCGCCGCTCATCACGCCCACGTCGTAGCGGAGGAACCGCCAGGCACCGCGCGCGCGCAGGCCGAGCTGGGTCGAGCCGGGGAAGAGCGCGCGTACCACCGTCGACTGCTCGAGGAACGGCCGCTCGAGATCGTGCTGCCGCACTTCATATCCAAAGGGAATGCGCGTGAGTCCCAGGCTGAGCAGCACCGGCGGCAGCGGCAGGCCCTCGCGCGTCTCGCCCCAGTGCGCGAGCAGCTCGGCGGCGAAGAGCGACAAGGTCGGGCCATTGGTGGTGCTGCCCTCGACTTCGACTGCCGCGCCGAGATTTTCGCGCGCGGCGTCCAGGCGGATGTGCGCGCGCTTGATGTTGATGCGCTCGGTGTTGAGCGGCTGCTGCGTCGCCGGATTGAGCTCGTCCTCCGACGACTGATCGAGCAGCACCGCGTCGGCCTGGATGTAGCCGAACACGGACAACTTCACGCCCGCGACATCGATCGGGTACGGCGGCAGGCCATCCGCGCGCGCCTCCTGCGCGCTCGACAGCGCCGCCAGCAGCAGCGCTGCCGCGGTGGAGCTTGCCGCGGCAGCGCGCAAGCGCGCGTGGGAACGAGGCGCGATCAAGGCAGCGGCGGGAGCCCGCCGTCCGGCAGCAGCAGCGGGAGCGTCGGGCTCTTGTCGACATATCCCGCGTCGGTGCACGCGTTGATGATCTCGTAGCTGGTGGTCGGGTTCGTGTAGCAGCCGCCATCCGCGAAGTCGGGGCCGGCGTCGCTGCCGGCGTCCGGCGTTTCATTCGAGCTCTTTCCGCAGGCGGCGCAGAGCGACAGGCCAAGGGCGAGCGCAAGAAGGGATCGCATCACTGGGCCTCGCAAAAGCCAAAGCGGCAGGTGCCGCCGCCGCAGGTGGAAGAGTCGGTGCAGGTCGCGCAGCTCGAGGTGCCGGTCTTGCTGTCGTAGTAGCAGCCGCACGGCTCGTCCGGCGTGTAGAGCGAGAGCGGGCCCGCCTCGACCGAGCGGGTCACCTTCATCGCGCAGTCCGGCACCAGCCCGCGCCCGATGACGATGTCGAGCGTGTTCGTGTCGAACGCCGGCGTCTGCTCCTTGGCGAGGATCAGGTTGATGAAGTACTCGGTGCGCGGATCGACCGGCACCTGCGTGCCAGGGTCGATGTGCGTCATCCACACGGTCGGCGACCAGACCGCATAGTGGCCGTCGCGCAGGTTCTTCTTGTCGTACGAAGCGCTGCTCGAGTCGGGCCACCAGGCGTGGTGCTGGCCGAACCACTGGAACGCGAGCTCCTTCAAGCTGCTGCGATTCGCGTCGTAGATCTCCGCGCCGAGCAGGCCGACCGTGGCCTCGGGCGAGGTCGACTGCGCGACCTGGTTGAGCACCTCGGTCGAGGTGTCTTCCTGCACGCCCTTCCACTTCGCCGCCGGGACATCGATGGCCGCGGCCCAGGTCAGCAGCGTGCTCTTGGTGATGGTGCGGATGAAGAGATGCGACTCGTCGGTCCACGGCTGCGCCTCGCCTTGCGAACCGAAGCCGAAGACGAAGTACGCCTCCTCGGCGGTCATCGCCGTCTGCGACGACGCGCTCGGCACCACCAGCGCGTAGGCCTGGTTCGGACCGCGCACCAGCTCGACGTCCGCGGGCGGCGTGCTCGGATCGCAGGTCGAGACGAAGAGCGCCGCGTTCGCGACATCGATCGGATGGCCCGCCTGCGTGTTGTTGCAAGTCGGCGCGGGCATCGCCGGCGTCCAGCCCGGCATCTGCGCCTGCGTCGGGATGTACTTGGGAGTCACCGTGATGGGCGTGTTGTTGTACATGGCGTCGACGTTGGTGCACGAGCCGCTCGTCACATAGACGAGCGTCATCGGCTCGACCGCCGAGTTGAGCAGCGCCTGCCCGAGGTACTCGATCAAGGGCTCCTGGGTGTCGCCGATCTGCAACCACAGAGTGTTGGGGAGGTCGCTGCAGTTGGGCGTCCCGCCGTCCGATTGAGCCAGGGCGGGAGCTGCAGCGCCGAGAAGGAGCGCCAGGAGAATTGAGATTCGCATGCGCGGCTTGTCGTGTTTGCCAGCATTTTTGTCAAGACAACACGACACCTCGCGGCCGGCTCGACGAGGTGACGCTCGCTGCGCGTGGCCAGACTCTCCTTTTGGACGTCCCTCCGAGACGAGCCGGTTACACTTCGGCCACGCCCTCAATCGTGGGCGACGGCAGCGCGTCCGCGGAGGGGTGGAAGGAAATGCAGTGCCCCCGACCGTCGCGCCGCCGCTCACCGACGCTGACTTCCGGCAGTTCCTCGAGCGGACGCCCGAGGCCGTGCTCCTGCAGCGCGGCGGCGTCATCACTTACGTCAATGCGGCGTTTCTCAGGGCGACCGGCGCCGCGGAGCCAGCGCGGTTCGTCGGCCAGGCGCTGACCAGCATCGTCGCCGCCGAGGACCGGGAAGCGGTCGCCGCGCGCCTGCGCGAAGGAGGCGCGGGCGCAGCCTGGGCGCCGTGGGATGTGCGCGCCGTTGCCGCCGACGGGAGCGTCCTGGTGCTCGAATGCTCGGTGATCCGGGTGGGCGCGTCCGAGCCGTGGACCTCGATCATCGTCTGCCGCGATGTCACCGAGCAGCGCGCGCAGGCGGAGGCGCTGCGCCGCGCGGAGTCCGAGCTGCGGCTGGTGTTCGAGAGCGCGCCGATCGGAATCGCGCTCGCCGATCTGCAGGGCCGATACGTGCGCGCCAACGCGGCGATGTGCCAACTGGTCGGCTACCGCGAAGAGGAGCTCAAGCAGCTCACCTTCACCGAGCTGACCCATCCCGACGATCGCGGGCCGGATGCGCGAGCGGCGGCCCAGCTCAACCAGCGCGAGAGCGGGCGCGTGCAGCGGCGCAAGCGATATCTGCACAAGAGCGGGAGGGCGGTTCACGTCGCGGTCGACATCTCGGTCGCGCGCGGACTGGATGGCGAGCCGGTTGGATATATCTCGCATATCGCGGACGCCAGCGCCGAGCGCGTCGCCGCCGAGGCGCTGAGGCTCGCAGAGGAGCAGTTTCGTTCCATCTTCGCCAATGCGCCGATCGGCATGGGGTTGACCTCGCTCGGCGCGGACACGGGGCGGTTCAAGCGCGTCAACGCCGCGCTCTGCACGCTCTTGGAATACAGCGAAGAGGAGCTGCTGCGGCTGCCCTTCGCCGCCCTCACCGAGCCGGCCGATTTCGCGCTCGACGAGAAGCTGTCGCTCGAGGAGATCGGCCAGGGCCATACTTCCATTCGCCGATATCGCGCGAAGAGCGGCCGCGTGATTGAGACGGAGCGATTCATTTCGCTGATTGACAACAGCGCGGGGCTGCCGGAAGCGGCGGTGGTGCAGATCGTCGATATCAGCGCGCGGCGCGCCGCCGAGCGCTCGCTGCGCGAGAGCGAAGCGCTCCACCGCACGCTGCTGCGCAACCTTCCCAATGTATCGGTCATGCTCTACGACCGGCAGCTCCGCTACACGATGGCCGAAGGTCACCGGATCTTGGAGAGCTTCGGATTCGACCCAAAGAAAGTGGTCGGAATGACGGTGCGGCAGCTCGCGCACCCCAGCGCGGCGGCCCGGCTGGAGGCGCATTTCCGGCGGGCGCTCGAGGGCGAAGTGGTGCGCTGGGAGCACATCCGCGACGGCCGCTCGTTCGACGCCTATGCGAGCCCGGTGCGCGACGAGGACGGCGCGGTCGTCGGCGGCGTGTATCTCGCTTACGAGACGACCGAGCACCGGAGGCTGCAGGCGCAGCTCGCCGACTCGGAGGCCCGCCTCTCGTCGCTGATTGAAAACGCGGCCGACGCGATGTGGTCGGTCGATCGCGAAGGCCGATTCACCGCGTTCAATTCCCGCTTCGTCGCGGACATGCAGCGCACCTATGGCGTGTCCATCGCGCTGGGCGGGAGCATGTTCGATTTCCTCCCCGAGCCGGCGCAGCAGCAGGCGCGGGAGAACCACCGCCGCTGCCTCGCGGGAGAGACGGTGCAGGTCGAGTGGTCGAGCACGCTCGAGGGCAAGCCCATCCACATGCTGCTCACGCACAATCCCATCCGCTCCCACGACGCGATCGCGGGCGCGTCGATGATGGCCAAGGACATCACACACCGCCGCGAGATGGAGCTGGCGGGCCAGCGCCAGGCGCGCATCGTCGCGCTCCTGCAGGCCATCGCCTCCGCCGCCAACGAGGCGACCAACAGCGACGCGGCCATCGCGCGCAGCCTCGCGCTCGTCGCCGAGTTCGCCGGCTGGTCCGCAGGCCACGCGTTCGAGCTGATCGAGGGAACGCTGGTGTCGCGGCGCACCTGGTACTTGCGCGACCCCTCCGCGATGGAGCGCTTTCGCGCGCAGTCGGAGGAGATCCGCTTTGTGCGCGGCGAAGGAATGCCTGGCCGCGTGCTCGCCAGCAAGCGGCCGGCGTGGATGACTTCGCTGCACGAGAACGCCAACTTCCTGCGCGCCGAGGTCGCGGGCGAGCACGGGCTCAAGAGTGGCTTCGCGTTTCCCGTGCTGGTGGGCGACGAGGTCGCGACGGTGATCGAGTTCTTCTCCGAGCGCGACGAGGAGCCGAGCGACGAGATTGTGCAGCTGATGTCGACGGTGGGGATCCAGCTCGGGCGCGTCATCGAGCGCGAGCGGCACGCGGCGCAGGTGAGCGCGCTCTCGCTCACCGACGAGCTGACCGGGCTCAACAACCGGCGCGGCTTCATGACGCTCGCCGGGCAGCAGCTGCGCGCGCTGGTGCGCTCGCGGCGCGCGGGCACCGTGCTCTTCGCCGACCTCGACGGGCTCAAGCGCATCAACGACGAGCTCGGGCACGAGGCCGGCGACGAGGCGATCTCCACGTTCGCGCAGGTGCTGCGCAAGACCTTCCGCGACGGCGATATCCTCTCCCGCTTCGGCGGCGACGAGTTCGTCGTCTTCCTCGACGGGCCGCTGCCGGAGGCGAACGCGGCCGTCGAGCGGCTGCGCGACAACCTGCTGCGCGAGAACGTCGAGCGCCCGCCGCGCGCCGCGCTGCACGCCAGCGTGGGCGTGGTCGAGGCGACCGGCGACTCCGGGGTGACGCTCGAGGAGATCGTCGCGCGCGCCGACGCGGAGATGTACCAGGACAAGCGCGTGCGCCGGGCCGCGCGCCTGGCCACGCCGCGCGATCCGGCCGCGCTGAATTAGTGCCTCGACCGGCCGCCACGCGGCCTGAAACGCAGCTCGCGCGAAAGTCGCTTCAATCCGTGGTCGAGCGCGGCGGTGCGTAGAGCGAGACGCCGCGCACGTTCTCGTCGAGCTGCAGCGGCGACCGCAGCGACGGAAACGCGCGCTGCTCGCAGTCGGCCCGATCGCAGAGTCGGCACGTCACGCCCACCGGCACCGCCGCGTCGAGCCGCTTCAGATCGAGCCCGTCCGAATAGACCAGCTGCGCGGCGTGCTCGACGCGGCAGCCGAGGCCGATGGCGTGCACGCGCGGCATCGCGTGGAACCCTTGGCTGTCTTGCTGCACCGTGCGCGCGAGGCAAAAGTAGACCGCGCCGTCCGGCATCCGCGAGAGCTGCAAGCGGATCATCCCCGGCGTGGGGAAAGCCTGGAAGATATTCCAGCGCGGGCACGCTCCGGCGAATCGCGCGAATTGAATCCCAGAGGCGGAGAAGCGCTTCGAGATATTCCCCGCCAGGTCGATTCGAATCATATGAAAGGGGATCCCCTGCGCGCCTGGCCGCTGCAGCGTGCAGACCCGGTGGCAGACCTGCTCGAACCCCACGCCGAAGCGGCGGCCGAGCACCTCGACGTCATATCGCTGCTCGCGCGCGGCCTGCAGGAACGACTCGTACGGCATCAGCACCGCGCCCGCGAAGTAGTTGGCGAGCGCCACCCGCGCGAGCCGGCGCGATCCTTCGCTGGTGAGCCGCTCGTCGGCGACCAACCGGTCGAGCACCGGCCGCAGCGACAGCATGCAGAGCTGGTGGGCGAGCTGCACCTTGCGGCTGCGCGTGGGAAGCAGCTCGCTGAGCGTCAGCGTGCGCTTCTGCGGATCATATCTGCGCAGGGTATCTCGCTCGCTGCGGGATATCCGCACCGATACCTTGTGCGCCTTCTCCAAATGACGGACCAATCCCGCGTAGAGGTCGTCGAAGTCGAGCTTGCCCTTGCGCCACAGCTCCTCGGCACCCGCCTCCAGCTCGGGAAAATGGTTGTTCTGCCGCTGGATGAAATCGGCCACCTCCTCGGAAGGCAGATTGCCCAGATGCTCGGGCGTGCCCGCACCCTCGCCCTGGTAGACGCGCGAGGAGAGCTCGTCGCTGCTCGTGCGCGCGCCCTGGTAGGCGCGGTAGAGCTTGAGCACCGCGCGGGCCATCGCCGGGCTCGACTGCGCCAGCTCGCGGACCTCCTGCGCGACGATGTCGATCTCTTCGAAGAGCGGGTCGGCGAACGCCTCGAGCAGGCCGGTGACCGAGCGGCCTTCATCGTCGCTGGCGAAGCTCGACAGCTCGACGCCAAAGATCTGCGCGAGCCGGATGAGCAGCGGCGCCGGCAGCGGGCGGCGGTTGTTCTCGATCAGGTTCAAGTAGCTCGCGGAGATGGTCAGCCGCTCCGCGAGCGCTGCCTGGCTCAAGCCTTCGCGGCGCCGCATCGTCCGCACCTTCGCCCCCAGCTTCGGCAGCTCCGTCCGCCCGTTCGTGCCCATGCTTTCGCCTCCTCCGGCTTGTGATTGACAGACTTTACAACACAACACGGTGGCCATGACAGATCGCTGACCAGTCCACAGCAGCGAGGCGCAACTAGGGTTGAAACGGCGCGCCGCATCACGCAGTTTGTCACTCACGGAGTTGACATGTCGAAAACGACCCTGATCGAACTGCGCGCCAAGGGCGCCCCCGAATTCGACGCGATCCTCTCCCGCGAGGCGCTCGCCTTCGTCGCCGGACTGCAGCGGCGCTTCGGGCCCCGCATCGCCGAGCAGCTGCAGGCGCGAGCGGCGCGGCAGCGGCGCTTCGACGCCGGCGAGAAGCCCGACTTCCTCGCCGACACGAAGAAGATCCGCGACGCCGACTGGACGGTCGCGCCGCTGCCCGACGACCTGCTCGATCGCCGGGTGGAGATCACCGGGCCCGTCGAGCGGAAGATGATCATCAACGCGCTCAATTCGGGCGCGAAGGTCTTCATGGCCGACTTCGAGGACTCCAACGCGCCGACCTGGGACAACCAGATCCGCGGCCAGGTGAACCTCTTCGACGCCGTCCGCCGCACCATCGCGTTCACCGCGGAGAATGGAAAGAAGTACGCGCTGAAGGAAAAGATCGCGACGCTGCTGGTGCGCCCGCGCGGCCTGCACTTGCCCGAGCGGCACGCCTTCCTCGACGGCGAGCCGCTCTCCGGCGCGCTCTTCGACTTCGGCCTCTTCTTCTTCCACAACGCCAAGGAGCTGCTCGCGCGCGGCAGCGGCCCCTACTTCTATCTGCCGAAGATGGAGAGCCACCTCGAGGCGCGCATTTGGAACGACGTGTTCCTCTTCGCGCAGGAGAGCCTGGGCATCCCGCGCGGGAGCATCAAGGCGACGGTGCTCATCGAGACGCTGCCGGCCGCGTTCGAAGTCGACGAGATTCTGTACGAGCTGCGCGAGCACTCGGCGGGCCTCAACTGCGGCCGCTGGGACTACATCTTCTCGTTCATCAAGAAGCTCGCGAGCGATTCGACGCGCATCCTGCCGGACCGCGCGCAAGTGGGAATGGACCGCGCGTTCCTGCGCGCCTATTCGAAGCTGGTCATCCGCACCTGCCACCGCCGCAACGTCCACGCGATGGGCGGCATGGCCGCGCAGATCCCCATCAAGGACGACCTGGTCGCCAACGAGGCGGCGATGGCCAAGGTGCGCGCCGACAAGCTTCGCGAAGTGACCGACGGCCACGACGGCACCTGGGTCGCGCACCCCGGGCTGGTGCCGATCGCGATGGAGATCTTCGACGAGCGGATGCGCGCGCCCAACCAGATCGCGGCGAAGCACGACGAATACGTGATCACCCGCGAGCAGCTCCTCGAAGTGCACACCGGCACGCGAACCGAGGCCGGGCTGCGTCACAACCTGCGCGTCGGCGTGCAGTACCTCGAGGCGTGGCTCAACGGAAACGGCTGCGTGCCCATCTACAACTTGATGGAAGACGCCGCGACCGCCGAGATATCCCGCGCGCAGGTCTGGCAATGGATCAAATACGGCGCGACGCTCGACGACGGCCGCCCGGTGACCGCCGCGATGTTCCGCGCGGTGGTACCCGAGGAGATGGCGCGCATTCGCCAGGAGGTCGGCGAAGAGCGTTTTTCACACGGTCGATTCGCCGAGGCCGCTGAGCTCTTCTCGTCGCTGAGCCTCGCCGGGCGCTTCGAAGAGTTCCTCACCCTCCCCGCTTACGAGCGTCTCCTGAAAGACGAGCCGCGCTGATTTGCAGTCGACCCTCCACGCCGCACCCACAGGCTTCACGAAGGAGCAGCCATATGACCGCCGAATCGTTCAATGACACCCGCTTTGCAGGAATCGTTCGCCCCTACAAGAAGGCCGATGTCGAACGGCTTCGCGGCACCGTGCATGTCGAGCACACGCTGGCGAAGCTGGGCGCGCGCAGGCTGTGGGAGCTGCTCCACACCGAACCGTTCGTCAACGCGCTCGGCGCGATGACCGGCAACCAGGCCATGCAGCAAGTGCGCGCAGGCCTCAAGGCCATCTATCTCTCCGGCTGGCAGGTCGCCGCCGACGCGAACCTCTCGGGCGAGATGTATCCGGACCAGAGCCTCTATCCAGCCAACAGCGTTCCCAGCGTGGTCCGCAAGATCAACGCGGCGCTCCTGCGCGCCGACCAGATCGATCACTCCGAGGGCAAGAGCGGCCGCCAGTGGCTCGCGCCCATCCTCGCCGACGCGGAGGCCGGCTTCGGCGGTCCCCTGAATGCCTATGAGCTGATGAAGAGCATGATTGAAGCCGGCGCCGCTGGCGTTCACTTCGAGGACCAGCTCGCCTCCGAAAAGAAGTGCGGACACATGGGCGGCAAGGTGCTGGTGCCGACCAGCCAGTTCGTCCGCACGCTCATCGCCGCACGCCTCGCCGCCGACGTGATGGGCGTGCCGACCGTGCTGGTCGCGCGCACCGACGCCGACAGCGCCAAGCTGATTACTTCGGATATCGACGAGCGCGATCGCCCGTTCATTGAATCGCAGGAGCGGACCGCCGAAGGATTCTTCAAGATCAAGAGCGGCACCGAGGCGGCGATTGCCCGCGGCCTCGCCTATGCGCCATATGCCGATATGGTCTGGTGCGAGACGTCGACGCCGGACCTCAAGCAGGCCAAGGCCTTCGCCGAGGGGATCCATGCCAGGTTCCCCGGCAAGCTGCTCGCCTACAACTGCTCGCCGTCGTTCAATTGGAAGAAGCACCTCGACGACGCGACCATCGCCAAGTTCCAGCGCGAGATTGGAGCGATGGGCTACAAGTTCCAGTTCGTCACGCTCGCAGGCTTCCACGCGCTGAACTACTCGATGTACTCGCTCGCGCACGATTACAAGGACGCGGGCATGGCGGCCTATTCGAAGCTGCAGACGGCCGAGTTCGATGCGGAGAAGATCGGCTACACGGCGACCAAGCACCAGCGCGAGGTCGGCACCGGATACTTCGACGTGGTGGCCGAGGTGATCGGCGGCGGAAAGTCGTCGACGCTCGCGCTCCACGGCTCGACCGAGCAGGAGCAGTTCATCTAACCGAGCGCGCTCGCTCACACTGGAAGCGGCGGCGCGATCTCGCGATCGCCCCGCCGCTTTCGTTTTAGCTGCCCATCCGCACGCGCAGCTCGTGTTTGCCAGGCAGCGACCGATCGAGCGCGACGCGATTGCCGGAGAGCAGCGCTCCGTCGAGCGTGATCTGTGCGATGCCGCGCTGGGCGCGGCCGGGATTCTCCACCACCACGTGCAGCTCCTGGCGGCCCAACCGCACCCAGGCCTCGAATCCGCTCCAACGCGAGGGAATACACGGGTCGATGCGCAGGCCGCCGTCGTCCATCTTCAGGCCAAGGATTGCTTCGATGCCCAGACGCCAGGTCCAGGCAGCCGCGCCGGTGTACCAGCTCCATCCGCCGCGGCCGACCCACGGCTCGCAGCTGTAGATATCTCCGGCGAGCGCATAGGGCTCGACTCGATACCTCATTGCATCGGCCGGAGAGGTGGCGCGGAGCGCTGGATTGAGCAGCCGGAAGAGCCGCTCGCTCTTGTCTCCCTCGCCGAGCGACGCGTGCGCAAAGCCAAGCCAGGCGGCCGCATGGGTATATTGGCCTCCATTTTCGCGGATACCCGACGGATATCCGCGGATATATCCTGGGTCGTGCAGCGCGCCGTCAAAAGGCGGCCAGAACAAGAGGATCAGCCGCTCCGTCTCGCGCACCAGCTCTGCATCGGCAGAGGCCACCGCCTGGCGCGCCTGCGGGTCATCGCGGCCATCGCCTGCGAGCACCGCCCACGACTGCGCGATGGAATCGATGCGGCACTCGCGGCTCTTCGCCGAGCCGACCAGCGAGCCATCGTCGTGGAAGGCGCGCAGATACCAGCTTCCATCCCACGCGGACGCTCGAAGCCGGGCACGCAGCCCGGATGCGCGCGCGCGCCACGGGCCGGCACCAGCCGGATCGCCCACGCGCACGAGGAGGCCCGCGAAGCGCTCCATCGTCGCGCAGAGGAACCAGCCCAACCAGACGCTCTCGCCGACGCCTTCCGCGCCGACCAGGTTCATGCCGTCGTTCCAGTCGCCATCGCCCATCAGCGGCAGCCCGTGCGGACCGGAGGTCAGCGCGTGTTCGAGCGCGCGCCGGCAGTGCTCCATCAGCGTGGGCGAATCAGGCGAGGGTTCATATTGAGCATATCGATCCTTCTCGTCCGGCTTGAGCGGCTCGGCCCTCAGCATCGCCACCGGTTCGCGGAGAATGTCGATATCGCCGGTCGCGGCGACATATTCGGCCGCGACATACGGCAGCCACGCCAGATCGTCGGAGCAGCGCGTGCGGACGCCGCGGCCCGAGGGAGGGTGCCACCAGTGAAGCACATCGCCTTCTTCGAATTGATGCCGCGCCGACTCAAGGATATGTGCGCGCGCCCGCTCCGGCGCGGCGTGGAGCAGCGCCAATACGTCTTGCAGCTGGTCGCGATATCCGAAAGCACCGCTCGATTGATAGAAGCCAGTCCGGCCAAAGAGCCGCGCCGAGGTGGTCTGGTAGAGCAGCCACCGATTGAGCATCAGGTCCATCGCCGGCTCAGGGGTCTTGACTTGGATATTGCCGAGCAGTCCGTCCCAGAATGTGCCCAGCCTGGAGAACGCTTCGTCCACCGCGGGCCGCTGGCGATATCTCGCGATCAGCTGCGCCGCCTCTGCGCGGCTCGATGCCTCGCCGAGAATGAAGTGCGTCTCCACCTCCGCACCGGCGGCGATCTCGAGGTGGACCTGCAGCGCGGCGCACGGATCGACTCCGGGCGCGACGCTGCCAGACATTCCCCAGCGGGCGAGCACCTCGGGGCGCGCGTAGTCGCCGCGCAGGCCGAGGAACTCGGTGCGGTCGGTGGTGAAGCCGTGCACCCGCTCGGCGGAGGCGAGGAACGCCACGCGATCACCAAACTCGGCGTTCCACTGGCAGCTCGCCAGCAGCGCGGCGCTGTCGCGGTCGAACTCCGACGCGATATAGGGCCGCTGCTCCTCGCGGCGGCTGCCCAGGACCCACTCCGCATAGTAGGTCGCGGTCAATCGACGCTGGCGAGCGCTGGTATTGCGCAGCCGCAGCCGCGCGATTTTGAGCGGCGCGTCGGGGGGCACGAAGATGGTCAGCTCCTGCACCAGCCCGCGGCTCTCGCGCTCATAGATCGTATATCCCGCGCCATGGCGGACCCGCGACTCCCCCTCGCGGCCGCAGGGCAGCGGCGTCGCCGACCAGATCGCGGCAGTCTCTTCGTCGCGCAAATAAAGGACCTCTGACGGTGTGTCGAAGACCGGGTCGTTGCGCCAGGGAGTCAGCCGGTTTTCACCCGCGTTGAGCGACCAGCTCGACCCGAGCGAAGACTCGCTGGTCAGGCAGCCGAACTCCGGGTTCGCGATCACGTTGGCCCACGGCGCAGGCGTCGGCTGTCCGGGCGATACCTCGATGAGATATTCGCGGCCATCCTCGCTGAATCCGCCGCGGCCATTGTCGAACTGCTTCGCGCGCCGCGCCGCTTTCGGGCCGGCGACCGGCTCGTCGGCCACCGACGCTTCGAAGCGCGGCAGCTTGGGTGGCGGCTCCGCCGCGCGCCCCATCCGCGCGGCGAGCGAGCCATCCTGCGTGTCGAGCACCACGCGCGCCGCCGCTTCGAGATGCCGCCGCTCCTCGAGCGGGATCTGATCGGCGGCGATCACGTAGACGCCGCCGCGCTGGTTGAGCCAGTCGGTCGCCTCGTTCTGCGCGAGCACGCTGCGCAGCGTGCCGGAGCCCTCGGTCTGATATCCCGTCGCCTGTTCGTCGATAAGGACCAGGTCGAGCTTGACGCCGCACGAGCGCAGCAGCCGCTGCGCGGCCAGCGCCTCGGCGACGATCTGCGCGGCCGGGTCGCGCACGCGCACCAGGAGGATCGGCTCGTCGCCCGAGATGCCGCGCGACCAGAGGCGACGTTGGCACGCGCGCTGCGCGGGCGAGCCCTCGGGCGCCGCGCGAAGCGATGGATCGGCGAAGAGGAGCGCCGAGTGGAGCCGCTGAATCGAGGGCAGCAGCTGCGGCTCGATGCGGTTGCGCTGCAGCCGGCGCGGCACCTCTTGCTCCGCGTCGCGAAAAGCCCAGCGGACGGCGTGCATCGAGCCATAGCGCCGGCAGAGATCGACGGCGGCCGTGCGCGAGCGCGCGAAGCTGGTGACGAATGCGACCGTCATCGAGCCCTTCGGTTTGAGCTCGACGCTGGCGGTGAGGCTCATCACCGGGTCGAGCACCGGCCCCGTGCGGCCGTGCCGCGGCGCGCGGCCGGGCGCGAGCGCCTGCGGCGCGTGCGGCCGCGCGCAGCGTCCGTAGAAATCGTTTCGATCGGTCTCGCTGCCGGCCAGCGCAACCCCCGCATCGCCGACCAGCCGGTGCACCAGCACCGCCGACTCCTCCTCGGGTGACTGCGTCCGCCGCGAGAAGAGCAGCGCATCGAGCTCGGCGAGCCGCTCGCTCTCGACAAACAGACTCGAGAACGCGGGATGCGACCTGGCTTGCCGCGCATCGAAGAGCACCGGCCGGCCCGCGCTGGTGACGGTAAAGCGGCGCGCGCGGTCGGTCTCGTTGTGCAACGTGACCTGGCGGATCTCCACGTCGTCGGCCGGCGCGACGGCGATATCGACATGCACCGAGATGCCCTCGTCGCGCCGGTGATATTCGGCCTTGTGCATCGAATACGTGGTGCGGCCCTCCGCCGAGGTGGCCAGCCAGGAGTGTCTGCTCTGCTCATCGCGCAGATAGATCCAGAGCCCCTGGTCGTCGAGCGTCGCGTCCGGCGTATATCGAGTGAGCGCGAGGTTGTTCCACGCGAGCGCGCCGCCGCCCGAGTCGGTGACCAGCGTCGTCATCCGTCCATTGCTCAGCGCGAACGCCTGCGGCCGCGTGCGGTCGTTGCCGCTCCACGGCTCGGGCGCGCGCGGCAGCTCGAGGGCGAGCGCGAGCGCCGGCTCCGCGGACTTCTCCACCGGCCACTCCTTGGGCACGCGGTCCGGCGCATGCTCATTGAGCAGCATCTCGCCCGTCTCAATGATGGGATTGGCGTGAAATCGCTCGACCATCGAGCGGCCGGTCAGCGCGTTGCCGAGCGAGATGAGCAGCATCCCCTGGTGGTGCGCCATATAGGAGCGGACCACCGCCGCGCTGCGCCCCTCCGGCGTCCGCTCGGGCGTCATGTCCAGCGCCTCGAAGAGCCCATAGGTGCCCATCATCCCCGCCGCCTCGAGGCGCCCGAGATTCTCGACCACAGCGCGCGGCCGGACCGGCAACGCGAGCAGCGAGGCATAGGGAGTGATCACGCGGTCTTCATCGAGCCCGCGCTTGAAGCCCAACCCGGGGACGCCGAAGGAACGATATTGATAGGTCTGCTGCGCGTCGAGCCGCGCATAAGCCGATTCGGAGATGCCCCAGGGTTCCTGTTTATCGCGGGCATATTCGATCTGCGCGGAGACCACCTGCTCGTAGGTATTGCCGAGCAGCGTGCCTTCGCGGCTGCGCATCAGCAGCGTCGGCATCAGGTATTCAAACATCGTCCCGCCCCACGACAGAAGCGCAGGCGCGCCGGCGACGCGATTCATCGGCCGTCCGAGCGCATACCAGTGCGATTCAGGAACATCGCGTTTGACGATGGCGAGATAGCTCGCGAGCCGCGCCTCGGATGCGAGCAGATCGTAATAATGCGGGTCGGCCTGATCGAGCGTCGCGTTGTAGCCAATGCGAAAGAGTTTCCGGTCGCCGTCGTAGAGCAGCCGGAAGTCCATTCCGCGCACTTCTTCGTCGGCGCGGGCCGCCAGCGCCAGCAGCTCGCGGTGGAGCACGAGCGCGCTCTGCTCCGCGCCGCGGAACGCCTCCGCGAGCAACTCACCCGAGCTCTGCAGCTGCGCGGTCAGGTCTCCGCGCTGGCGGCGCTCCCCCAAGCTCGACTCCAGCTGCGCCTGCAGCTGCCTCGCCGCCGCGGGGATCTCGTCGATGCGAAGCAGCATCGGGAGGTCGATCGCGTGGTCGAGCGCCTCGCTCTCCAACGAGAGCCAGGGCATCAGCGCGTCGAGCTCGCACCGCATCTGTTTGAGCTGCCGCTTGAACCCATCGATGGAGCTGCGCAGCTCGTGGAGCAGCCCCGCGTCGTGCTGCTGCGAGACGTCTTCGATGAAGGCGTGCAGCGCGCGATCCAGCTCGGCGAACAGCTCCGCGCCGAGTGTGCGCAGGGCCGCATAGGACTCGTGCAGATGATCGCGCGCGCGCTCGCACGCCTCGCGCATCCGGCCGAGCACGCGCCGGAGCTCCGCGCCCTGCGCGCGCGGTGCCGAGGCCACGGCCAGCTCCAGCAGATCGATGGCATCTATGAATCCGCGCCACGAGGCCGCCCGCACCACCGGCGCGGCCGCGAGCTCCGCGCAGCCCTGCTGCAGCGCGAGGAGGCAGCCCGCAAAATTCCCGCTGTCGACCGTCGAGACATATCGAGGCAGCAGCGGCTGCAGACTGCGCGTCTCATACCAATTCAATAGATGACCTTGATAATGCTGCAGCCGCGCGACGCTCTCGAACGTGCGCCGGATGCGGAGCGACAGCTCGACCGGGCCGATATATCCAAAGTCATAGGCGGAGAGCGTCGCCGTCAGCAGCAACCCGATGTTGGTGGGCGAGGTGCGATGGGCGGTCTGCTCGTTCGGCTCCTCTTGGTGATTGTCGACCGGCAGCCACTGATCGTTCGGACCGACGAAGGCGTCGAAGAATCGCCAGGTGCGCCGCGCGAGGAGGCGCAACTGGCGGCGCTGCGCGGGCGAGAGCGGCTCCGCGCGAGACGCGAGCGGCGCGCTGATCGCCCGCGCGATCTCCGGGGCGAGCGCCCAGAGCAGGCAGAGCAAGAGCGCGACTGGCAGCGCGTTCGGGTGGAGCAGCACAGTGGCCGCGCAGAGCAGCGCCGCCAGCAGCGCCGAGGGCCACATCGTGCGCCAGGCGAGCGCGCGCGGCGACTGCAGATGGAGACCGTGCGCGGTCTGCGCGGCAGTGGTCCACTCGAGCAGGCCCTTCTTGGTGACGAGCGTGCGCACCAGGACGCGCGCCACCGCGTCGCTGACCACGCAGGCTTCGTAGGCGAGAAACGCGACCGCCAATCCGCACCGCTGCGCCGTCTCCCAGCGCATGCGGCGGCTGAAGAGCAACGCCGGCAACTGTGGCGCCACCAGGATGAGGAGCCCCGCGGCAACCCAGAGCAGCGCGCTGCCCGGCAGCCAGGTCACGCCCGAGGCGACCAACAGGAAGAGCAGCGGCGCGGTCAGGCTGCGGCGCAGGTTGTCGAAGATCTTCCAGCGATCGATGAGCGCGAGCGAGTTGGGCAGCCGCGCGCCCAGCCCCGAGGGGACCCAGGGGAAGAGCCAGCGCAGGAGTTGCCAATCGCCGCGGACCCAGCGGTGCATCCTCTTCGCATAGGCGATATAGTTGGTTGGATATCCCTCGAATAATACGATATCGGTCGCCAGCGCAGCGCGGCCGTGGATGCCTTCAAAGAGATCGTGGCTGACGAGCGCATTCTCCGGCGCGCGCCCCTCGAGGCTCTGCGTGAAGGCATCGACCTCATAGAGCCCCTTGCCCACGTAGATGCCCGAGCCGAACAGGTCTTGATATAGCTCCGAACAAGCGTGGGTATAGATATCGAAGCCGATATCCCCCGCGAAGATGCGCGAAAAGCGGGTCTGCCGCGAGCTGGCGGGCGAGGTCTCGACGCGCGGCTGGACAATGGTGTAGCCGGCGACCACGCGCCCCGTGCGCGGGTCAAAGAGCGCGCGATTGAGCGGGTGCGCGAGCAAGCCCACCAGCCGCGCGGCGCAGCCCATCGGCAGCTGGGTATCGCTGTCGAGCGTGAGCACATATCGAATCTGCCGGAGTCCGGCCGGGTCGCCGACCTGCTTGACGTAGCTGGTGCTGGTATCGCCCCGCAGGAGCCGATTGAGCTCCTCGAGCTTGCCCCGCTTGCGCTCCCAGCCCATGAAGCGCCCTTCGCTGGGGTTCCAGCGCGGCGCGCGGTGGAGCAGGTGGAACGGGCCGCTGCTCTTTCCCGGGATCGCGTGGCGCGCATTGAGCGCGGTCACCGCCGCCGCGGCGGCCTCGAACAGGGAGGGATCATCGCGCATCTCGGTGGCGTCGAGATCGTCGGTGAGCAGCGCGAATTGAAGATTCTTGTCGGGATTGGACAAGTAATGAAGCTCGAGCTGGCGGGCGAGCTCCTCGATCTCTTCGGGCCGGCCGAGCAGTGTGGGAATCACCACCAGCGTGCGCCGCTCGTCGGGAATGCCTTTGGAGTAGTCGAGTTTGGGCAACGTGCGCGGCGGAAGGATCCGCGCGAAAGCGGATTGAAGGAACGCCGCCGCGACAATCGAGACGGGCAATGAAGCAATCAGCAGCGCAGCGGCGATCTCGAGCGGATGGGCGCTGTGGCGGGCGAGCAGCGCGCCCAGCACGAGCAGCGGCCCGAGCGTGAACGTGAGCAGCGGCGCGAGATAGGCCGCGGTGGGCCAGCGCAGGATGGCGCGCCGGAGCGACTCGAGACCGGCCGTTCGTTGGCCCAGCCGGGTCTCCAGCGCGCGGCGGCCCGCGCCCACCAAGTAGAAGCCGACGTGGCCTCGCCGCTCGTCGGGCGAGCCTTCCGCCGCGAGCTTCACCGCCAGCTCCGCCACGTCCTGCTCTGGATATCCAGTGTCCCAGGCGACCGACTCGACGCCTTTTCGATAGGCGTCGCAGGTCTCGAAATCCATCTGCGCGTAGATGCGCGCCGGGTCCTGGCGGAGGATCGCTTCGACCCGATTGCTGCGCTCGAAGAGACTCTTCCAATCGATCGACTCGAGCAGGCGCAGCGCGTAGATGGAGCGCTCGACGCCCGCGCTCGGGTCGAGTTGCAGCTGCGGCGACGGCCCCGCGCCAGACGGGTCGCCGCCCTCCGGCGACAGGTGGTCCCGGGCGAGGAGCGGCACGTGCAGCGCGGCCAGCAGCGCGACGAGATGCTGCAGCACCGACGCGCGCAGGAAGGTCGGCAGCGCCCACAGCTCGGCGATGGTGAGCGGCGACACCTCTTGATAGGCGCAGAGGAAGCGCTGCAGCCCCGCCAGATCGAGCTCGAGGCGGCTGCGGGAGACGAACGCGCGCGCGAGCGCATCGATGCGCAGCGCGCCCCGCGACGGGCCGCGCGCCAGCTGCGGCAGGTGGCGTACGAATCCGCGCGGCAACTCCTCCTCGACCTGACGGGCCACGCGGCGGATCAAATAGAAGTTGTCGAGAAACCACTCCGCCGCTTTGGGCAGCGCGGTGTTGCCGGTGGGAACGCAGGAGAGATGGCGCTGGGCGATCTTGAGCGCGCTGGCCACCGAAGGGGGCCCGAGGAAGCGTGTGAGCAGCCGCGGAGCGCGGGAGAGGTCACTCTGGGCTTGCGCAAGCGCGCGCGCGGCGGCTTCGAGGGTGAGTTCGGGGGCGCCCGGCTCTGCCAGCACGCTGGCGTTCGCCGGCATTACGCCCCCTCGGGCGCGGAGCGGCCCCGCGGCGGGGCGGCGAGCGCTTCATCTCCGATGCGCGCGCGCGGCAGATCCCGCTCGGGCAGGTCCTGCAGGGCGAGCAGCGGCACCGCCGAGCGCGTGAGCAGATCGACCGCGACGCCGCCGAACGCGCGGGCCGGGTCGCACGCGGCGCCGTGCGCGGAGAGGACGATGAGGTCGACCTGCTCGTTCTGCGCGAGGTCGAGCAGGCACTGCCGCTCGCTCGCATGCCGCACCACCAGCGTGCGAACTGTCGCCACCTCGCTGGCGAGCTGGTCGCGAAGCCGGCCGAGATACTTCTTCGCCGCCAGCTCGAGCCGCTGCGCGAGCTGGCGCGCCAGCTCGAGATCTTCGCCGACGCGCAGCACCGAGTTGGGCACCGGCTCGGCCACCACATGGACGAGCAGCAGCTCCGCGCCGCACGCGCTGGCGATGCGGGCCGCGGGCGGCAGCGCGCTCTCGGTGCGCAGCGAGCCATCGAGCGGCACCAGGATGCGCTTGGGCTGCACGATGTTCGCCGACGGCGACGCCGCGTGCGCGACGAAGACCGAGTTGCGCGCGCCGGCGAGGATCTGCGCCGCCGTCCCGCCAAGATCGCGCGCGGCCCCCCCGCCTTCGCCGTGGCTGCCCAGCACGGTGAGGTCTGCGTTGAGCTCGCGAGAGAGCGAGACGATGCGCTCGGCGGGCCGCCCCTGCTCGAGCCGGATCTCCACCGGCCTGCTCAGCGTCAGCTCCGCCGCCTGCTGCATCTTCTCCAGGTAGACACGCGCCTCTTGCCGCGCGAGCTCCCAGCTGAGCGCGTCGGTGCCCTGCGCGTGCGCGGGGTCGTGCGGCGCCATCACGTGCACCAGCGTGATCCCGGCGGAGAACGTCTTGGCCAGCGAGAGCGCATGCGGCAGGCAGCTCTCGGAGAACGGCGAGCGATCGAGGCAGATGAGGATGCGGTAGCCGCGCTCGCGCAGGCGCCGCGTGTGCATCGCGCTGCCCTGCAGCGAGCCGGGCGGCGCCACCGCGCCGTTCGAACTGCTGGGATGGGCGTCGGCAGCGTTGTTCTTGTCCATGTGGATGTCCTCGTGGGAACCGAGCGCGCGTTCCGCTCGAGAGGACGGCCGACGTGGCGCGGTGGTCACGCTCCGGCGCGCTCTCCGCGGCGCGCGGCCCACTCCCCGACCGCGCGGTGCAGCGGACTCGGGCGACGAATGGTTGGTGAACTCGCCTCGCGCAAACGGGTCTGCGCGGTGGACCTCTTCACCGGAGCTGAGCGATGGCGATGCGAAAACGAACCAAGCGCGTTCTGCTCTCGCTGCTCGGCGCGTGGCTCGCGCTCAGCGCGGCAGGCCTGATCTTTCGCGACCCGATCGCCTCGTACGCGGCGGCCAAGGTGATGGCCTCGAAGGGCTTCGAATGCAACGCGGTGTCAGTCCACGTTCCACTGCGGCTGCCACCCTCGCCCGTCGTGCTCGAGCCGGCCCAGTGCGGCGTGAAGGAAGGGCCGCTGGAATCGATCGAGTTCAAATCGCCGGTGCGGGTGGTGCTCCATGGAGCGGGCATCGAGATCATCCGCGTCGCCTCGCTCTCCCTCGACCTGCGCGTGCGCGGCCAGCCGGACGTGGAGATGAACACGCTGGGCGACGTCACCAAGCTGCTCGGCGCCGACCATCCCGCCATCGAGCTGATGATCGACACGGCGGTCCTCTCCAAGGAGAAGAGTCCGCCGGTGCTCGCCGAGGAGGTGAAGGTCACGCGCGGCGGCGAGCCAGTCGCCGAGCTGCACGAGATGCGCGTGGTCTCCACCAGCGAAGGAGTGGTGGTCACCTCGCCGCGCGCGCACATCAGCCAGGCCGCGCCGCTGGGCGAGGGCTCGCTGCGCGTCGAGGCGAGCTCGACCACCGCGCGCGCGAACGTCGTCTTCTTGAACAAGCTGAAGGTGAAGCTGGTGGTCGACCACATCGGCGCGGCGAAGCCGACGGCCAACTTCGACATCTCGCTCGACGGAATCCAGCAGGCCCCGCCCGCGGACAAGGCGCGCGACGACAAGAAGGTCGAGCAGAAAAAGGAAGAGAAGAAAGCCGAGGAGCAGAAGGCCGGCGCGAAGAAGGACGCCAACAAGAAGCTCGCGCAGGAGCGGAGCGACGAAGCCAGGCAGGCCGCGCGGTAGCCGCGCGCGCGCCGCCGCGACCTGGCGCGGTCTTCGTGAACTATCTTTGGCGCCTCGGGTCCTGCGCTCGACGCATCACTCCTGCAGGAGCCAACGTGAAGCTCACCAAGAAGATTCTTTCCATCGCGCTGGGCATCGCCGCCGCGGCGATCGCGTTTTCCGCGGCGAGCCTCGCCGACGACGTGAAGGCCGACGTCAAGGACAAGGCCGCGGACGTGAAGGATGACGCCAAGGACACGCTGCACACGGACCGGGGTGCGGCCAAGGCGGCGCGCCACGTGAAGAAGGGCGCGCGGGCCGTCAAGCGCGGCGCGCGGCACACCACGGAAGACGTGCAGGACGCGGCGAAGAAGTAATCGCGTGGATATCGCGAGCTATCGCTGCAAATGAAAGAGGCCGCCTCGTCTGCTCCGAGGCGGCCACTTTCTTGAATCGGGCAGCGATGCCGCCGCGCGCGGATTAGACGAGCTTCGCCGAGAGCGTGATCGGCGTCGCCGCGAGCGCCTTGGAGAGCGGGCAGTTCTTCTTCGCGCCCTCCGCGACGGCCTGGAACTTCGCCGCGTCGATGCCCGGAATCTTTGCTTCCAGCTCGAGGGCGATCTTGCCGATGGCGAAGCCGCCCTCGACCTTGTTGAGCTCGACGCCCGCGGTCACGCGCAGCTCGTCGGCGACGTGGCCCGCCTCGGTGAGCGCGAACGCCAGCGCCATGGTGAAGCAGCCGGCGTGCGCGGCGCCGAGCAGCTCCTCGGGATTGGTCCCGGCCTTCCCGTCTTCGCTCTGGAAGCGGGTGTTGAACCCGTACGGCTGCTCTTGGAAGACGCCGCTCTGCATCGTCAGCGAGCCCTTGCCGTGCAGACCGTCGCCCTGCCACTTCGCGCTGCTCTTTCGAATCATGGTGACCCTCCTGTTTTGAAATGCCGCCGGTACGATTCAACGAGGGCCAGCGCGATTCAGCGAAAGTGGCAGGAGCGCTTGACGGGCGAGCCGAGGCGGGATACCTACGCGCGCTCTTTGATGGCACCGTCGCCAAGTTGGTAAGGCAAGGGACTGCAAATCCCTCATACATCGGTTCGACTCCGATCGGTGCCTCCACTCCTCCTGAAATCCTGATCTCCGGACCGCGCGATTTTCGCTGCGGCCGGGCTCCCGCGGAAGCGGCCTTGACACCGCTTCTTAATGACGGTGGAGCGCGAGCGCGATTGCGATGAGCGCGACCACCAGCGCGGCCACGAGCACCGCGCGCGGCCGGAACGGCGGGCTGCTCGGCTCTTCGGCGGCGCCGAACCACTGCTGCTGCGCGGCGGGCCGCCGCGAGCGGCGCGCGGGCGCAAGAGGATCCGGCTCCGAGGACGGGGCAGAGAGATCGATCATCGGCAGCGGCGGCTGGGTGACCGCGTCGCGAGCCGCGTGCGCTGCCGGCGCGGCGTCGCTGGCCGGCGGTGGCGAGGGCTCGGACGCAGCCGGCTCTTGCGGCGCGGGCACAGCTTCCGGGGCGCTCGCGGCAGGCTCTTCTCGCCCGCCCGTACCGCGCGCATCGTCGAGCGGCCGCGCGCCTTCGCGTTGTCCTGCGCGCACCTCGGCGAACACCGCCGACGCGGCCTGCTCCAGCTCCAGCTCGTCGGCGCGAGGCAGCGCGGGTGGCGCCGGCACCTCGACGGGGATCGGGGGAATCGGCGGCGTGGTGCGCTCGGCCGCGGGCTTTTCGTCGCGCGCGGCCGCACCCGGCGCGGTCGCGAGCGGCTCGAACGGCATCGGCGCGGCCGCCTGCGCACGCAGCTCCGCTCCTGGCGCGGCCGGGAGCGCTGTCGACTCGAGCAACTGCGCGAGGCCCGCGGGCACGCGTGCTTCGGGATCGGTCTTCTGGTTGAAGAGCGCGGCCGCGTCGGCGAGACCCACTTCGCCGCCTCGCGCACCGGGATACGTGGCGTCGATCGGCGGCGGGGCCGGCGCCGCGGGCGCGACCGGGAACGGCTGGCCCGGCTTCTCCTCGGGCAGCCCGAGGATCGTGCGCAGCTCGGAGACCGCCTCGGCCGCGACCCAGGCGGGCCAGCCTTCGCGCCAGACCAGCGAGGCCGCCGAGAGCTGACCGCGCGCGCGCAGCCCGGCGATGCCCGCCGTCGAGAGCGGACCGATCTGCCGCCCCTGCACCGCCGCGAACCAGACCTGATCGGGAGTGCGCGGCGCGGTGCGCGTCTTCGCCGCCTCCTCGCGCTCGTGGTCGAGCCGCTGCCGGAGATCGTCGAGGTCGTAGCGCCGCGTGGGGATGCGGTCCTGCCAGAGATCGACCACCTCGGCGACGGCGGCCATCTCTCCGCCGCACGACGGGCAGCGGAATGTCGCGGCGGCCGGCGCGCCGGTCGCGGTCTGGAACGTGGCCAGGCAGCTCTTGCAGGAGAAGCGCATGCGTCGAGGGCGATACGGACTTGCGGCAGCATACGCGAAGCTGGAGTAGCGTGGCGCAGTGTTGATCTCCAATCGTCCTGCCCGCCCTGCCCGCTCGCACTTCGACGCGCGAGGAGCGCTCGCGGTCCGCGCCTCCCTCTTGGCCGCGCTCTGCGCGCTGAGCGGCTGCCACGCGAGCGACGCGCGCACGCCCAAGCCCGACGCCAGCAGCAGCGCCGCCGCCGGCGCGCCCGACGACGCCGCGATGAAGCACGGCACCGTCCGCTTCGAGACGCCGCGCGGCTCGTGGGTGGTCGACGCCGAGCTGGCCCACTCGCCCGAGGAGCACGCGCGCGGACTGATGTTCCGCCGCGACCTCGCCCCCGATCACGGGATGCTCTTCGTCTTCGATGAGACGCGCGAGCAGCGCTTCTGGATGCACAACACGCTCCTGCGCCTCGACATGATCTTTCTCGGCGACGATCGCTCGGTGGTCGGCGTGGTCGAGAACGCCGAGCCGCGGACCGACACCGGCCGCGAGGTCGGCAAGCCGGCCCGCTACGTGCTCGAGGTCGCAGGCGGCGAGGCGGCCGCGCACGCGGTGGGCCCCGGCACGCGCGCGCAGTTCGTCGGCGTCGACGAGTAGCGCAACACCGCCGCGCGATGCGCGCGCTACAGTTCCGCCATGGAACGACCGGTCGCCGAAGGCCCCCACAAGCTGCGCTTCCCGCGCCTCTACAACGCCGCGCACGACCTGCTCGATCGCCACCTCGAAGACGGCCGCGGCGACAAGGTCGCGCTCATCGACGACGCGGGCGAGCTGACGTACGCGCAGCTCACCGAGAGGGCCAACCGCGCCGGCAATGCGCTGCGCGCGCTCGGCGTCCGGCATGAAGAGCGGGTGCTGCTCGCGCTGCTCGACACGCGCGACTTCCCCGCGATGTTCCTCGGCGCGATCAAGCTGGGCGCGGTCCCGGTGCCGGTGAACACGCTGATGCAGCCGCAGGACTACGCGCACTTCGCCCGCGACAGCCGCGCGCGCGTGCTGGTGGTGAGCGACGCGATCCTGCCGAAGATGGAGCAGGCGATCGCGCAGAGTCCGTTCCTCGAGCGCGTGATCGTCGCGCGCACGCCGCTGGGCGGTGATCCCCACGCGCATGCGCTTCTCGACGATCTCCTCGCGCGCGCCGCGCCCGCGCTGGAGGCGGCGCAGACCTGCTCCGACGACGCGGCCTTCTGGCTCTACTCGAGCGGCTCGACCGGCGCGCCCAAGGGCGCGATCCATCTCCACTCGCACCTCGCGCAGACCGCGTTCCTCTACGCGCAGCCGATCCTCGGCATCCGCGAAGACGACGTGATCTTCTCGGCCGCGAAGCTCTTCTTCGCCTATGGCCTCGGCAACGGGCTCACCTTCCCGCTCTACGCCGGCGCGACCGCGGTGCTGATGGCCGAGCGGCCCACCACCGCCGCGGTGATGCGCCGGCTCATCGAGCGGGCCCCGACGATATTCTGTGGTGTCCCAACTTTGTTTGCCTCGCTCCTCGCCGACCCGGCGATCGCCGCTGGACCGCGCCCGGCGCGGCTGCGCGTGTCGACCTCGGCAGGCGAGCCGCTGCCCAGGCACATCGGCGAGCGCTGGCGCGACCGGTACGGCAGCGACATCCTCGACGGCATCGGCTCCACCGAGATGCTGCACATCTTCCTCTCCAACCGGCCCGGCGAAGTGAAGTACGGCACCACCGGAAGGCCGGTGCCCGGCTACACGCTCGAGCTGCGCGGCGACGATGGCCAGCCGGTCGCCGACGGCGAAGAGGGCTCGCTCTGGGTGCACGGCCCCACCGCCTGCGCCGCCTACTTCAACCAGCGCGAGAAGAGCCTCGCCACCTTCCACGGCCCGTGGACGCGCACCGGCGATCGCTACCAGCGCGCCGACGACGGCACGTACACCTACTGCGGCCGCAGCGACGACATGATGAAGGTCGGCGGCATCTGGGTCTCGCCGTTCGAGGTCGAGTCGGCGCTGGCGGCGCACGCGGCGGTGCTCGAGGCCGCGGTGGTGGCGCACGAGGACGCCGATGGGCTGGTGAAGCCGAAGGCCTTCGTGGTGCTCAAGCCGGGCGCGGTCGCGCCGTCCGACGAGGAGCTCAAGCAGTTCGTCAAGAACCAGCTCGCGCCCTACAAATATCCGCGCTGGATCGAGTTCGTCGCGGGGCTGCCGAAGACGGCGACCGGAAAGATCCAGCGCTTCAAGCTGCGCGCATGAGCGGGCCGATGCGGCGGGCGCGCGGCGTCGAGTACTTCTGGGCCGAATCGCGCGCGGGCGCGCCAGGAGCGGAGGCGAGCACGATCGTCTTTCTCCACGAAGGGCTCGGCTCCGCCGCGATGTGGCGCGACTTTCCCGCGCAGCTCGCCGAGGCGACCGGCTGCCGCGCGCTCGTCTACAGCCGGCGCGGCTACGGCGGGTCCGACCCGGTCGAGCTGCCGCGCCCGCTCGACTACATGGAGCAGGAGGGCGAGCGCGAGCTGCCCGCGCTCCTGCGCGAGCTCGGGGTCGCACGGCCCGTTCTCTTTGGCCACAGCGACGGCGCGTCGATCGCGCTGGTCTGCGCGGGGAGCGGCTTTCCGGTGCGCGGGCTGGTGCTCGAGGCGCCGCACGTCTTCTGCGAAGAGCTCTCGGTGGCAAGCATCGCGCGCGCCCGCGAACAGTTCGATCGAGGAGCGCCGGGCGGCCTGCGCGACAAGCTCGCCCGCTGGCACGGCGCCAACGTCGACGTCGCGTTTCGCGGCTGGAACGACGCCTGGCTCGACCCGCGCTTTCGCTCGTGGAGCCTCGAACGTTTCGTGGCGAACGTGCGCGTGCCCACGCTGCTCCTGCAGGGAGCGAACGACGAGTACGGCACGCGCGCGCAGCTCGACGCCATCGCGCGCGGAGCGAGCGGCCGGGTCCAGCTCGAGCTGTTGGAATCGTGCGGACACGCGCCGCACAAGGATCAACCGGAGCGCACGCTCGCGCTGGCGACGGCGTTCATCGATTCTCTACGTTGAAGTGGAGACGGCCGGCGCGCAGAGCGCTTCAGGCCTCGCCCTTGAGCAGGTTGCGCGTGACCTCGGGACCGAAGCTCTCTTCCATCATCCGCTCGACCAGCGCCTCGAACTCGCGCTGATCCTGCTCGGACGGGAAGATGAAGCGGATGCCCATGCCCGGGTCCTCGCTGCGGGCCGCGGCCTGCTCGGCCGAGAGCGCCCAGGTGACCTCGCCGGTGAGCGAGACCGCCTCCGAGAGCGCGGGAACCGAGAGCGCGAAGGTGAAGCGCGTGCCGATGGCGAGGGGACGGCCGGTCTTGATGAACGTGCCGCCCTTGGAAATGTTCTTGGTGTAATCGGCGAAGAACGAGTTCATTCGTTCGTAGTCGACTCGCAGCTTGATCGGGGCGCGCGTGGCGGTGCGCAGGTCGGCCGGGTCGGGCTTGTTTTCGGGCGCGTTCGACATTTTGGGAGCATGACAGGACGATGGCGGCCACCGCAAGAGATGTTCGATGGGAGACAACCGGTGGCGAGCTTCGCGCGCTGGTGGAACGGCGCGGCGTGCAGCTCTATCTCGCTCTGCTGGCGACGCTCGCCCTGCTCGGCTGGATCTTCCCGCTCACCGACCACCTCGGCTACGAGATCTCCGAGCTGATCGCGCTCGCGGCCGGCGCCTTCGGCGCGTCGATCGGCGTGGCGGCGGCGCGGCGGGCGCGGCCCATCGGCGGCCTCGTCGCTTCTGTGCGTGGGCTCGCGGCCGCGCTCTTCTTCTCGCAATTGTCGCTGCTCCTGCCGCTCGGACTCACGCTGCTCGACGGCGTGCGCCGCCCGGTCTGCGAGCCGCTCTCCGGCCTCGCCATCTTCGCGGTGCTCGCCTGCCCGAGCGCCCTGCTCGCCTGCGCGCTCGGCTTTCTCTGCGCGCAGCTCGAGCCCAAGCGCACCGGGTGGATCGTGCTGCTGGTCTTCCTCGGTACGCTCGCCGCGGCGCTCTGGCCCCTCTGGCGCGGCCCGCAAGTCTTCGCCTTCCACCACCTCGGCGGCATGTACCCCGGCCCGCTCTACGATCAGGCCGTCTCAATCACACACGCGATGCTCTGGTTTCGCGCCACCACGCTGCTCTACGCGCTGGCGGCGGGGATGCTCGGCCTGCTCCTCGCGCCGCGCGCCAGCGGCAGCGAGTCGAGCCCGCGCTTTGTGCTGCTGCTGCTCTTCCTGCTCGCTTCTCTTGGCGCGGTCACGCTCTCTCGGCGCGCCGAAGAGCTGCACTTCGCCACTTCGATCGCGCAGATCGACGCGGTGCTCGGCGCGAAGATCGAGACGCCGCACCTGGTGCTGCACGTGCCGCGGGAGAAGAGCGATCGCGAGCGCGGCCTGCTTGCGCGGGACGCGGAGGCCTCGGTGGCCGAGGTGCTCGAGTTCCTCGACGCGGCCAAGAGCGCGCCCGCGCGCATCGATGTCTTCCTCTATCGATCGGCCGCGGAGAAGAGCGAGCTGATCGGCGCGGCCGAGACCAGCTTCACCAAGCCGTGGCTGCGGCAGATCCACACCAACGACGCGCCCGCGCCGCATCCCATCTTGCGGCACGAGCTGGCGCACGCGCTGGCCGCCGACTTCGCGCACGGGCCGTTCGGCGTGCCGGGGAAGCTCGGCGGGCTTCTGCCGGACATGGCCTTCATCGAGGGGCTCGCGGTGGCGGCCGACTGGCCCGCCGAGGAGAGCACCGTCGACGACCAGGCTGCCGCGCTCAAGCAGCTGGGCAAGCTGCCCGACATCGGCGCGCTCTTCACGCCCGGCCGCTTCTACGCCGAGGCGGGCCCCAACGCGTACACCGCGGCCGGCTCGTTCCTGCGCTTCTTGTGGCGCGCGCGCGGCGGGGCCGAGCTGCGCGCCGCCTACGGCTCGCCGCAGGGATTCGCCACGCTGGGGGATCCGGCGCTCCTGGCGAAGAGCTACCTCGCCTATCTCGATCGCACGCCGGTGGAGCCGCGCGTGCTCGCGCTCGCCGCGCTCGAATACTCGGCGCCGGCCATCGTGCGCCAGCGCTGCGCGCACGAGGTGGCGGACCTGGAGCGCGAAGCCGAGCAGGCCACCGCGCAAGGCGACGAGGCGCGCGCGGCCGGGCTGTGGAGCAGCTGCATCGCGCTCGAACCCGACGATCCCGCGCTGCTCTTGCGCGAGCGCCGCGCGCTGCTCGGCGAGGGCCTCACCGCCCAGGCCCACGCGCTCGAAGAGCAGATCCTGCTGCACCCCAAGCTCTCATCCGCGCAGCGGGCGCAGCTGCTCACCGACTTGGGCGACGCAGCCTGGCGCCTCGACGACGCCGCGCAGGCCGCGCAGCGATATGCCGAAGCGGCCGCGCTGCCCGCGCCGGAGAGCCAGGCCCGCGCGCTCGCCGCGCGCCAGTACGCGCTCCAGGAGCGGGCGCGCTGGCCTGCGGTGCGGCGCCTGCTGGTGAACAACGACGCCGGGCCCGAGACCTGGCTGCTGCTGCGCGACCTCGACGTCGCCCGCCCGCAGGAGGGCTTCGCCGCCTACCTCCTCGCCAAGCAGGCGCAGAACGCGCGCGCCTGGGAGAGCTGCTTGCGCTTCTCCGCCAGCGCTCTGATGCGCACGCTGCCGGGTCCGATGTTCACCACCGCGGCGCTGCGCATGCGGGCGCTCTGCGGCTGGCACGGCGGCGACGATGCCGCGGCCCGGCAGGCGCTGCTCGAGCTGGCGAAAGATCCGTCCGAGGCGCGTCACCTGGAAGCCGAGCGGATGCTTCGCCGCACGCCATAACCGGCTGGATATGTAGCCAGTCGGTTATATTTTACACTAGTTATATAACTAAACGACTATACACAGCCATCCGGCCCGCACGCGGCCCCTTCGGCGACCGCCGGCGCCTCCGCAAACAGCTCGCCCCAGGACTTCTCCAGCACCTCGAGCAGCACGTCCGCGCTCTGCGCGCCGGAGACGCCGAAGCGCCGGGCAAAGACGAAGAACGGCACGCCGCTGATGCCCAGCTCGCGCGCGGCCTCTTCGTCGCTGCGGACCTCGGCGCCGTGCGCGTTCGTCTCAAGCATCGCGCGCACCGCCGCCGCGTCGAGACCGACCTCGCCGGCCAGCCGCACCAGCGTCTCGCGCTCGCCGAGCGGCTCGCCCTCGGTCATGTAGGCGCGGAAGAGCCGCTCCTTCATCTCGCCCTGCTTGCCATGCGCGGCAGCGAAGTGGACCAGCCGGTGCGCGTCGAAGGTGTTGCTCGAACGCGCCTTCTCGAAGTGGAGGTCGAGGCCGTCCGCCTGGGCGGTGGCGGTCATCTTCGCCATCATCCCTTCGGCCTGCGCGAGCGGGACCCCGTACTTCTTGGCGAGGCGGCCGGCGAGCTTCTCCCCGGCCGGCGTGGTCTTGGGCGCTGCCGGATCGAGCTCGAACGAGCGCCAGGTCACATCGACCGCGTCGCGGTGCGGAAAGCGGGCGAGCGCCGCCTCCAGCCGCCGCTTGCCCACGTAGCACCACGGACAGGCGATGTCGGACCAGATGTCGAGCTGCAGCCGCTTGCTCATCGTCGAAGTTGCCATGCGCGACAAGGTAAGCTGCGGCGCGCGCGAAGCAAGCGAGACCCGCGCTGGACCCGGCTTTTCTTGTACAAGCGTCGGGCGCCGCCGACGCGGCGAGGAGGCACCGTTGATTCTCTTCCTGCGCTTGCTCGCGCTGCTGCTCATCTCCTTCGGCCTTCTCGGCGCCCTCGGCACGCTCGTCGAGCCGGACGCCGCGCAGCGCTCGCTGCCAGCGGTCGTCATCTTCGGCGCCAGCATCGCCGGTGGCATCTCCCTGGGAGTCCGCGCGCAGAAGCTGGCGGCCCGCGCGCGGAGCGTGGCGCTCAACCGCAAGCTGGTGGCCCTGGCGCAAAAGACCGGCACGCTCACCCCCGCCCAGGTCGAGGTCAGCCTCTCGATGACCGCCGACGAAGCAGCGGCCGCGCTCTCGCACCTGAGCAGCCAGGGCCTCGCCCAGTTCGACCTCGATGCAGAGGGAGTGCCAGTCTACCGCGTGCAGAAGATCGACATCAGTTAACCATCTGGTTATTTAGCTATCTGGCTATTTAGCCACCCGGTTATTTAGCTTCCTGGATATTTCACCCTCTGGTTGTCTACACGGCCAGCCCTCGAAGCTGCGCCGATTCGCCGCGCCGGCTGGACAGCGTCCGCGAGCTGGGAGATCTGCTCCGCATGGGACTGAGCAAAGAAGATTGGATCTTCCTCGGCGTCCTGGTCTTCCTGGTCATGGCGTTCATGGGGCCCGGCCTGTGGAGCAACCACAGCGAGCTGCCGGTCACGTACCTCTGGCGCCGCTGGAAGAACCGCAAGAAGCCTCCCGCGCCCTGAACGCCGCTTGTGCTGCGCCTCGCGGGCGGCAAGCTGCTCCGATCGGGCGGCTCGGCCGCGGCGTGCGCGGCGGCGCGGCGTCTCGCGAGCTGCTGCTCGCGCGGCTCGCCGGCAAGCAGCAGCCCGTCGAGAGCCACTCGTCCGCCGAGAGCGCGGCGATCGCGCGTGCGCCACCTGCGGCTCGTCACCGCGGCCTGAAGTTCGCCGGGCGAAGGCGGCCGCGCGCACGGCTTTGTTTCGCGCTCATCGCAAATCGCGGCGCGCGCGGCGCAGATGGTGTGAAATGCGGGAATGATCTCGGCCCCTGCTTCCTCTGGATCGCCGCGACGCCTCCGCGCCTTGTTTTCGCTCGGGGTCGCCGCGTCCGCGCTGCTCTGCGCCTCGCTCCCCAGCGGCTGCGCGAGCTACCGCTACCTGCCGCTCCCCGCCGCCAGCGAAGGCTCGAGCAGCGCGCCCCTCCATTACGAGAAGACGCGGATGCTCTTCTTCCATGCCAACGGCGACGACGGTCTCATCGAGCGGCCGTACCTGGGACCGCAGGGCAGCCCGCTGATCGCGACGGTGCTCTGGCCCGCGCCGGGTGTGCTCGCCTCGAGCGACAACGGCGCCAGCTGGAGCTTCACGCCGCAGCGGCTCGACGACACGATGGCGCCGCGCGTGCTGCGCGAGCTGCTCTTCGACCCGGCCGACGCGAGCCGCGCGTACGCGCGCACCTTCCACGGCCTGCTCGTCACCTCCGACGGCGGCCGCAGCTGGAAGCACCTGCCCGCCGGCCGCCACCCCGAGCGCGCAATCGATGCGCTCGCGCTCGGCCCAGACGGCACGCTCTACGTCGCGCAGGGCGAGCAGCTCTTCGCCTCCGAGGATCACGGCGAGACTCTGCACGCGCTGCCGCTCGAGCTGCCGCGGCCGGCCGGCCCCATCGCCGAAGATTCGCGGCCGGAGCCGGTGCGCATCCGCAGCGTGCTGGTCGATCCCGCGCAGGCGAAGACGATCTACGTCTCGGTCGAACCGGAACCGCCGCCCGAGGACTTCCCGCGCCGCCTGATCGGCCTGCTCGATCAGACCACCGAAGAGGGCAAGCAGGCGCGTGCGCTGCTCAAGCTACCCATCGAGAGCAAGCTCGACAAGCTCTCCTCGACCGACGCGCGCGCGGGCGTCTACGTCACGCGCGACGGCGGGCGCAGCTGGCAGAAGAGCGGGCTGGGCATCGATGTCTGGCTCGCCGAGCGCGACGGATCGATCTTCGCGATCGCCGCCAACCCGCTGGTGCTCGCGGCGGGCCTGGCGCGGCGCAGCCCGGACCTGGCGACGGCGATGGGCGCGCAGCTGCACGGCAGCGCGTTCGATCCCGATGCGCTGCGCCGCGCCTGCATCTTCCCGGGCCGCGAGGCGCTGCTCGACGCGGCCCCCGCGGCGCCGATCTTCCGCTCGAGCGATCAGGGCGCCAGCTGGGTGCGCGCGGGCGATCTCGACGCGCCGCTCGCCATCGCGCTGCGCCGCTCGGTCGAGCAGCAGAAGCTCTCGCGCGACCCCTGGCCGCCGCGGCCGATCAAGCGCGGGCCCGAGCAGCATGACCTGTACACGGGCATCGGCCCCGACGAGGCGGGTGGCGCTGGACAAGGCGGCGGCCGCAACGCGATCGGCAACCCCAACGCGCCGCCGCAGCACCGCTTCCGCAACAAGACGCGCAAGGAGCGCGAGGACGAAGAGGCGGTGCCGCCCGACCTGACCGAGCCGATGCTCTCGCTGCTCGAGCCGGCCGCGCTGCTGTCGCACGTCGGGCCCGACCTTCCGCTCATCGGCGTCGCCGCCAGCGGTCGTGCGGCCGGCTCGAGCGCTCCAGAGACGCTCTGGGCGTACGCGCCCACGCAGAGCTTCTGGGAGCAGCTCGCCGACACCGTGGTGCGCGCGACGCGCAAGCAGGGCGAGCTCTCGCTCGGCACCGCCAGCGCGCCGCCGGCGCAGGGCGCGGGTTTCGAGCTGCTCCGCTCCGACGACGCGGGACGCAGCTGGACCACGGTCTCGCTGACGCTCGACAAGGATCTCGTCGCTGCGCGCGGCGTCGAGCCGTACCCCTCGGCCGTCGCGGCATCCCCAGGGCAAGGGCTCTTCGTGCTCTCCGGCCACGAAGCGTCGGGCGATCCCTGGCGACTGCTGCTGCGCGAGCGATAACCCGCTGGCGAGCGGCGCCGGTTGCCGCGTCACATGTCGTTTGTTCCGCCGGCCGCGGCCGAGCAACTCGCGCAACATCGCGCGGGCAAAGTCGCAGGATGGTGCTCGTGTCGATTGAAGAGAGTCCGCCCGACTTCCACGTGCGCGTCGCCGGCCCCGCCGATCACGCGCAGGTGGTGGCGCTGCTCGAGGAGCTGTTCGACGAGATCGCGCCACCGGAAGATCGGGCGAGCTGCAAGCAGGCGCTCGGGCCCGACATCGCGCAGGCGCTCGCCTCGCCCGACGTACGCCTCTTCCTCGCCGAGCACCAGGGCCAGCTGATTGCGCTGGTCCGTGTCGACGTGCTCAGCAACACCGCGGCCTTTCGCCTGCGCGCCGATCGCCGCTGCGGCTACATCGATCAGATGGTCGTGCGCCCGGCCTGGCGGCGCCGCGCGGTGGGCCGGCAGCTGATGCAGCTGTGCGAAGGCTGGCTGCGCCAGCAGGGCGTCTCGCACTGCATGCTGCACGCGGCGCCCAAGGCGCTCAGCTTCTACACGCGCGCCGGATACCAATCGACGCGCGAGCTGTTCAAGAAGCTGTAGCCGTGCGCCGGCGGGACCGGAGCACGAGGCCCAGCGCGAGCAGCAGCAGCGCGGCCGCGCGGCCGTCCTCGCCCGACGAGCTGCAGCCGCCGCGGGCGGTGCTCGTGCCGCCGTCGGCCGTGCCAGCGTCGCCGCCGTCGGCAGTGCCAGCGTCGCTGCCTGAGCTGCAGTGCGGGATCGCGGTGTGCGTGCATCCGAGCACCGCATCGCAGCTGTCGGTGGTGCACTCGTTCGCGTCATCGCAGTCGCCGCAGAGCGCGCAGCTGGGGGCGCCCGAGCTGGCGGCGTAGCTGCCCGCGGCGCACGGCGCGCAGCTGCTGCTCCCCGTCGCGCCCGCAGAGGTGCCCGGCGGGCACGGCGCGCAGCTCGAAGAGCCGGGGCTGCTCGAGAACTGTCCGACGTCGCAGGGCGCGCAGACGCCCGAGCCCGCGGGCGAGAACTTCCCTGCCGCGCAGGCGGTGCACGCGGTGTCGCCCGGCTGCGAGAAGCTGCCCGCGGCGCAGGTGAGGCAGGCGGTGTTGTCGCCGTTCGGATAGCTGCCCGCCTCGCACTTCATGCACGCGCTCGAGAGCGCTGACGGCGCGACGCTGCCCGGCGCGCAAGGCGAGCAGGCGTTCTGCCCCGTGCCCGACGAGGTGCCCGCGGGGCAGGCGGCGCATTCGGTCGCGCCCGTGTTCGCGGAGAAGGTCCCCGGTGTGCACTCGAGACAGGCCGTCGCGCCGACCTGATCGGAAGACGTCCCCTGCGCGCACGCGGCGCAGATCGCGTCGCTCGTGGCGCTGCATGCCGCGGCCTGGAACTGGCCCGGTCCGCAGACAGTGCACGCCGCGCACGCGCCATCGCGCAGGAACGAGCCGACGCCGCAGCTCGTGCAGCTGCGCGCGCCGCCGCTGCAGGTCGCGCAGTTTGAATCGCACTGGCTGCAGACGCGGTCGGACGTGTCACTGCACGCGGCGCTCTCGAACTGTCCGTCGGCGCAGGGGGGCGAGCAGCTCTGGCAGCTGCCCCCGTCGAGGAACTCCCCGTTGGGGCAGGCGGTGCATGATATCGAGCCGGTCTGGTCCGCGAACGAGCCGGGCGGGCAAGCCTGGCACGCCGTCGCGCCGGAGCTGGCCGCGAATTCGCCCACGTCGCAGGCGATGCAGTTGGCCGCGCCCTGCACGGAGGAGAAGAATCCCGGGTCGCAGGCGGTGCAGGCGAGCGAGCCCGCCTCGGCAGCGGAGCCGGGCATGCAGGGCAGGCATCCGCTGTTGTCGCCGTTCGGGTAGCTGCCCGCGTCGCAGGCGATGCACGCGCCCGACGGCTCGACGCCCGAGACGGTCGCGCCGCTGCAAGGGGAGCAGACGTTCTGCCCCTCCAACGCGGACGTACCCGGCGCGCACGCCGCGCAGGCGGTCGACCGTTGGCTGGCGGAGAACGTGCCCGGCGCGCACCGCAGGCAGACGAGCGAATCCGACGCGGCGGAGTAGGTGCCGGGCGAGCAGTCCAAACAGACGGTGTCCGCGGTGGCGCTGCAAGCGGTCGACTGGAATGTTCCCGGCGCGCAGGCGGCGCAGGCCGTGCAGACGCCGCCGTCGAGGAAGCTGCCGGCGCGGCAGCTGGTGCACTTGGTGGCCGAGCCGCTGCACGTCGCGCAGCTCGAGTCGCATCCGCTGCAGACCCGGTCCGCCGCCGCCGAGCAGGCCGCGCTCTGGTAGCTCCCAGGCGCGCACGGCGCGGAGCAGGCGGTGCACGCCCCGCCCTGCGCGAAGTATCCGCTGCCGCAGCCGCTGCAGCTCTGGTCGGTGGAGCTGGTGCAGCTCTCCGCCGTGCAGTGTTCGATGGCGGTGCAGTTGGTGCAGCTCCGATCCGCGGTCGCCGTGCATGCCGAGAGTTCGAAGGTGCCCGCCGCGCAGGCGCTGCTGCATTGGACACAGTTGGTCCCGCCGTCAGCGAGATAGAGCCCGCTCGCGCAGTCGACCGTGGTCGCGTCGCTGGCGCTGCCGCCGAGGCCGCCGCCGCCGGAGACCGTCGCGTGATTCACCACCGAAGGCACCGCCTGCGCCGAGGTCGAGACGAGGATGGTGATCGCCGGATAGCTCGCGCCGTGGTCGAGCACGTCGCTGCGCGTGCAGGTGAGCGTCGCCAGCGTGCAGCTCCAGCCGTCGCCCGCGATGAGCAGCGCGGACAGCCCGGCCGGGAGCGTGTCGACCACCGTGACGGTCGCGAAGGTCTCGCTGCCGTCGTTGCTCACGGTCAGCGTGTACTCGTCGCTCGCGTCGCCGGGCGCGAAGTCGTGAGCGTGCGCGCCGACGATGGCGAGCTCCGGCTCGAGCACCGTGACGGCGGTGGCCACCGCCGTCGCCGCGTTGTTGCCCAGGTAGTCCTGGTAGCTGAACACCACGCTCGAGAAGTTGCCGACCAGCTCGGCGTCGTCGCTCTCCGGCAGCGTCACCACTTGCGGCTCGCCGTTGCCGTAGCTGCACGGAAGCAAGAGGGCGAACGGCCCGGCATCGGAGGCGGGCACGAATGTCAGGCTGCAGCTGTTGGCCAAGGGGTCCTCCGGGACCTCGAAGCTGATCTGCAGCGGGAGCGCATAGCTCTGGCCGCTCTGCGGCGCGCCCAGCAGCGGGCTCTCCGTCACGGTGTCGATGATCACGCCGGTCGAGAGCGCCGTCGCCGCCGCGTGCAGATAGACATCCTGGTAGCTGAACGTCACGTTGTAGAGGCCATCGGGGAGGCTGGCGAGACCCGGCGCGCCCGCGTCGGCGCCGCCGTCGGACGGCCCCGCGGGGTTCGACGCGACCAGGTACGGGCTGCTCATCGTCGCGGTCGGGACGTTGAAGCTGAACGCGGTCGGCGTGCCGCCGAAGCCCGCGATCGGGATGTCGTCGGCGAGCGTGTACGTGAGGTTCGGGCCCGCGTCGCTCTCGCTGGCGAACTGCAGCGAGGCGGTCCCCGGCGCGTACGCCTCGGGGAACGCGATCGAGACGGTGAGCGGCGAGCGGCTCGCGCTGCCCGAGGCAGGCGCGGCGAGCTGCGGCGCGAGCGTCGTCATGTCGATTCCCACGCCGCTGTTCGCCACGCTCATGACGGTGGCGCCGTTGGCCGCGCGCACGTACTGCGCCTGCACGAGGTACGTGCCGTCGGGGAGCTTGGCCGACGCGCTGGTGAACACGGCCGACGACGCCGCCAGGTTGGTCGGGTCGAAAGAAATGCTCGTGTTGCCGGCGGCGGTGGTCTTCATCGCGAGCACCACGGTCGGCGAGCCGATGCTGGCGCAGTAGCCGCCCGAGCAGGTGAAGGTGACCTGCTCCGACTGCACGCCCGAGGGCTCGCTGATGGAGTACGCGACGGTGACGCTGTTGCCGTGCTGCAGCTGGTTGCTCGCCGGCGCGCTGAGCGAGATGGACTGCGCCGAGGCCGCGCCGGAGAGCGCCGCGCCCAGACAGAGCGAGAGCGCAGGCAGAGAGAAGGGAAGAGAACGGATCGACGATCGCATGGAGCTCCAGCGCGGCGCAGGGTTGCGCGGCCGCGACGGTAACAGCGAAGAGTCCGCTCTCAAACCATTCTGCGGCGCGGACTCCCGTGGCGCAGCCGGGTCAAGCGGCCGGGCATCCTCCGCAACCCGTCCGATGCGACAACCTCCTCCCTCGCGCGCAACAATCTGAATTTCCAACGCACAGCTGCGCGGCGCGCAGGTCGGAGCCAGTCGTCCGACTTGCGCTCGCGGGGGGCCCCGCGGTTGATCCGCGCCGTGATGGACGCACTGCGCAAGGCGCGCGGCGAGCCGTCGCCTCAATGAAGTCGCGGAAGGAAGCTACGATGGTCGCAACGACACGCACTCTGTTCTTGATCTCGCTCCTCTCGATCGCAGGCGTCGCCTGCCAGGGGGGCGCCTCGCGCTCCAGCGGATGCACGCAGAACGCCGACTGCAGCTCGGGCCAGACGTGCACCAACGGAGTCTGCGTGCTCGGCGCGGCAGGCGGCTTCTCCTTCGCCCCGGCCACCGTCTCGGTGAGCGAGAGCCTCGGCAGCGCCTCGAGTTCAACGCGCACCACGCTGAGCTATGGCGGGTCGAGCTCGGTCAGCTACACCGTCGCGTGCAACAGCGGCGTCACCGCCTCGCCGGCGACCGGCACCATCAGCAGCGCGGCCGACGTCACCCTTTCGGTGAAAGCGGCGGCGCAGTCGGCAGTCGGCACGGTCGACGCCATCTGCGAAGTCTCCTCTGCAGACGATGCCTCGTCGACGGCGCAGCTCAAGGTCGTGATCGCCACCAACAGCGCGTCGGGCGGTGGCAGCGGCGGCGGCTCGGCAGGCGGCAGCGCCGGTGGCTCGGGCGGCGGCAGCGCCGGTGGCTCGGGCGGCGGCAGCGCCGGTGGCTCGGCAGGCGGCGGCTCGGGCGGAGGCAGCGCGGGTGGCTCGGGCGGAGGCAGCGCCGGTGGCTCGGGCGGCGGCAGCGCCGGTGGCTCGGCAGGTGGCAGCGCCGGTGGCTCGGGCGGCGGCAGCGCCGGTGGCTCGGCAGGTGGCAGCGCCGGCGGCTCGGGCGGCGGCAGCGCCGGTGGCTCGGGCGGCGGCAGCGCGGGCGGCTCGGCGGGCGGCTCGGGCGGCGGCAGCGCGGCCTCGCCCATCCTCAACGGCGACTTCGAGAGCGGCCTCGACAACTGGACGACCGCGGGCGACACGTCTGTGTCGAACACCGCCTACAGCGGCTCGCAGTCGGCGCAGGTCGGTCTGACCACGACGCCGGCGACCAGCTACGTCAGCTCGATCTCGCAGACGTTCACCGTGCCGGCCTCGGGCGGCGTGGTCTCCTTCTACTACCAGGCCTTCTGCGACGACACGGTCAAGTACGCCTGGGAGACGGCGACGATCCTCGACAACACGACCAGCGCCACCAGCACCATCCTCGCCGACACCTGCACCAAGACGGGCACCTGGGTGCAGGCGACCTCGGCGGCGCTCACGCCCGGCGACAGCGTCACGCTCACGCTCATCAGTCAAGGCGACGCGTACAAGACCGACTACAACTACGCGCTGTTCGACGACGTGGTGTTCACCGCGAACGGCTCGGGCGGCGGCAGCGGTGGCGGTTCGGCGGGCGGCTCGGGCGGCGGCAGTGGCGGCGGCTCGGCGGGCGGCTCGGGCGGCGGCAGTGGCGGCGGCTCGGGTGGCGGCTCCGGCGGCGGCAGCGGCGGTGGTTCGGCGGGCGGCTCCGGCGGCGGCAGCGGTGGTGGTTCGGCGGGCGGCTCGGGCGGCGGCAGCGGCGGCGGCTCGGGAACGTGCACGGACACCTGGACGAACTACGCGCAGGCTGCGTTCGCCACCGAGTGCGTCAGCTGCCACACGCACGCGGCCGGCTCGGGCTCGCTCGACTGGAGCACCTACGCGAACGTCACCAACAGCAGCAACCTGAGCGAAATCCAGTCGGCCATCAACAACGGCTCGATGCCCGAGGGCGGATGGCAGACCGCGTCGGATCAGACGCGCATCCTTGCCTGGATCGCCTGCGGCGCTCCGCAGTAGCGCAAGCGCAAGCTGCGACGAGAGAAGGGCCGTGAGCGCGCAGCTCGCGGCCCTTTTCGTTTGCGCGGCGCGCGAGCTACCGGCGCGCGCCGCCCTTCATGAGGTGCTTGACCGCTTCGCCGAGCCCGTCGAGCGAGAGGCGGAACATGGGGAAGATGCGCGCGATGACCTCGGCGGTGCCGTACCAGCAGGCCTCGGGCTCGGGGTTGAGCCAGGCCGCGTGCGAGAAGTGCTGGGCGAGCGCCATCAGCCAGCCCGCGCCGGACATCGCGCTCTCTTCGCCGCCCCAGCGGCTGCCCGACGACTGCAGCTCCCACGGGCTCATCAGCGCATCACCGACGACGATGAGCCGCCAGCTGGGATCGCACTTCTGGATCAGCTCGGAGACGAGCTCGCCCTGCGTCAGCCGGGTCGAGTCGTAGACGCGGCCGTAGATGCAGTTGTGGAAGTAGAGCGTGCGCAGCTCTTTGAAGTGCGTCGCGCGCTTGGCCGCCGAGAAGAGCCGCTCGCACGCCTCGGCGTACGGGTCCATCGAGCCGCCCACATCGAGCAGGAGCAGCACGCGCAGGTCGGGCTTGCGCGGCGGGCGCAGGCGGATCTCCAGCTCGCCCGCGTTCTGCGCGGTGGCGTCGATGGTGCCCTGGATGTCGAGCTCCTCCTCGGCGCCGGTGCGGGCGAAGGCGCGCAGCGCGCGCAGGGCGGTCGCGATCTGCCGCGTGTCGAGCGTGACGTCGGAGCGCAGCGTGCGGAAGCGGCGCTCCTCGGCCATCGCCAGCGCGCCCCGGCCTTGCCGCGGGCCGTTGCCAAGGTGCAGGCCGCGCTCGCCGCGACCACCGTTGCCGAACGGCGACGCGCCCCCGGTGCCGATCCACTTGTTGCCGCCGTCGTGCCGCTCGCGCTGCTCGGCGAGCCGCTCTCGCAGCATCTTGCGCACCTCCTCGAGATCGAGCGACGCGAGCGCCTGCTTCTCCTCCTCGGTCAGCTCGCGCCCCGGCTTGGGCTCGTCGAGCCAGCGCAGCATCTCCTCGGTGAGAGAGAGCGCCTCGTCGGTGACGCCGCGGAACTGGTGCGCGAAGGCGCGATCGAACGCGTCGAGATCCTGCTCGCGGTGCACGCAGAGCGAGCGCGCAACTTCATAGAATCCGTCGAGCCGCGAGCCGTGCAGCCCCAGACCGACCGCGCGCGCGAGCGAGAGCGCCTCGTGGGTGCCCACGCGCAGGCCGCGCTCGCGCATCTCGTAGAGGAAGTCGATGAACATGCCGCGCTCGAAGCCGCTACGCGCGCACGCGCCGGCCGCGCTGCATCGCTTCCGCGAACGCGATCAGATCCTGCTCGCGCTTGATCAGCGCGCCCAAGAACGGCAGCGAGCCGTCGAGCTCCACCGAGGTGATGCCGGCCTTCTTCAACACCGCGATCCAGTCGATCAGCTCGCTCGTCGACGGCCGCTTGCGCAGGCCGGGCAGCTCGCGCAGCGCGTAGAAGGTCTTCATCGCCTGCTCGAGCAGCTTCTCGCCCAGGTCCGGGTGGTGCACGCGGACGATGCGCGTCATCAAATCCCGCTCGGGGAACTCGATGAAGTGGAAGACGCAGCGGCGCAGGAACGCGTCGGGCAGCTCCTTCTCGGCGTTGCTGGTGATGACCACCACCGGCCGCGTCGCGGCGACGATCTCGTCGCCCGTCTCAGCCACCGTGAAGCGCATCTTGTCGAGCTCGTGCAAAAGATCGTTGGGAAACTCGAGGTCGGCCTTGTCGATCTCGTCGATGAGCAGGCACGCATGGCCGGTCTGGAATGCGCGCCCGAGCGGGCCCAGCTTGATGTAGCGGCGGATGTCCTTCACGTCGCCGTCGCCGAAGCGCGAGTCGTAGAGCCGCTGCACGGTGTCGTAGACGTAGAGGCCGTCCTGCGCCTTGGTGGTGCTCTTGACCGGCCAGTGCAAGAGCGGCAGCGAAAGAGACGTGGCCAGCGACTCGGCCAGCTGCGTCTTGCCGGTCCCGGGTTCGCCGCGCACCAGGAGCGGCCGCTGCAGCGCGAGCGCGCAGTTGACGGCCGATTCGAGAGACGAGGAGGTCAGGTAGCTGGCTGTGCCGCGGAAGCTCGGGAGTGACATAAGCGGCGCATAGTACATCGCGTGCGGCGCGCGCCGGAGGTCGCCGCTTGCCCGCGATGGCCTTGTGGCGGAACGCCCCAAGCGCGGATCCGCAACTTGTGGTACCCAGCGCGGCAAATTTTCCCTCGAAGGAGAGCGCTCCATGGCGGTTGAGAACAAAGCGATCCAGGCCTGGGTGAAGGAAGTCGAGACCCTCTGCACCCCTGACAATGTGGTCTGGTGCGACGGCTCGGAGGCCGAGAAGCAGCGCCTCACCCAGGAGTGCCTGGCCTCGGGCGAGCTGATCGAGCTCAACCAGGAGAAGATGCCCGGCTGCTATCTGCACCGCAGCGCCGCGCACGACGTCGCCCGCACCGAGCACCTCACCTTCGTCTGCACGCCCGAGAAGCTGGACGCCGGCCCGAACAACAACTGGATGGCGCCCGCCGACGCGCGCGCCAAGCTCGAGGCGCTCTACAAGGGCTGCATGAAGGGCCGCACGCTCTACGTCGTGCCCTTCTTGATGGGCCCGCCCGGCTCTCGCTTCAGCAAGGTCGGCGTCGAGATCACCGACAGCAAGTACGTCGTGCTGAACATGCGGATCATGACCCGCGTGGGCAAGCCGGCCATCGAGCACCTCGGCCAGTCGGACGACTTCACCCGCTGCCTGCACTCGCTCGGCGACCTCTCGCCCGACCGCCGCTTCATCATGCACTTCCCGCAGGACAACACGGTCTGGTCGATCGGCTCGGGGTACGGCGGCAACGCGCTCTTGGGCAAGAAGTGCCTGGCGCTGCGGCTCGCCAGCTACCTCGGCAAGAAGGAGGGCTGGCTCGCCGAGCACATGCTCATCCTCGGCGTGCAGAATCCGAAGGGTGAAACCAAGTACATCACCGGCGCGTTCCCCAGCGCGTGCGGCAAGACGAACCTCGCGATGCTGCAGCCGCCGGCGTCGATGCCGGGGTGGAAGTGCTTCACCGTCGGCGATGACATCGCCTGGCTGCGCCCCGGCGAGGACGGCCGCCTCTACGCGGTGAACCCGGAGGCCGGCTTCTTCGGCGTGGTGCCGGGCACCAGCAAGAAGACCAACGCGAACGCGATGGAGATGATCCAGCGCAACACCATCTTCACCAACGTCGCGCTGCGCCCCGACGGGACGGTCTGGTGGGAAGGCCACGACGACCCGGCGCCCGCGCAGGCGCTCGACTGGCAGGGCCGCCCGTGGACGCCCGCCTCGACCGAGAAAGCGGCGCACCCGAACAGCCGCTTCACCGTGCCGGCGAGCCAGTGCTCGTGCATCTCGCCCGAGTTCGAGAACCCGAACGGCGTGCCGATCAGCGCGATGCTCTTCGGCGCGCGCCGCCAGCGCGTGGTGCCGCTGGTGTTCCAGTCGCGCTCGTGGCAGCACGGCGTCTTCCTGGGCGCGACGCTCTCGTCCGAGACCACCGCGGCCGCGACGGGCAAGGTCGGCGTGCTCCGCAGAGACCCGATGGCGATGCTGCCCTTCTGCGGCTACAACTTCGGCGACTACTGGGCCCACTGGCTCGAGGTCGGCAAGAAGCTGAAGGCGCCGCCGGCCATCTTCCGCACCAACTGGTTCCGCACCAATGACGCGGGCAAGTTCCTCTGGCCCGGCTTCAGCGACAACCTGCGCATCATCAAGTGGGTGCTCGAGCGGGCCGAGGGGCACGGCGAGGCGCGCGAGACGCCGATCGGCTTCGTGCCGAACAAGAACGCGCTCGACCTGCGCGGCTCGGACCTGAGCGGCGAAGCGCTCGACAAGCTGCTGGCGGTGGTGCCGGCCGACTGGACCGAGGCGGTGCAGAGCCAGGGCGAGTTCTTCGACTCGTTCGGCAGCCGCATCCCCAAGGGCATCCGCGAGGAGCACGAGCGGCTCGCGCACGCGATCCACGACGCGATCACGCCGGACGACATGCACGGCCGCGACGCGGGCAACTAGCTCGCGGGCCAGGCTCGGCGGTCAGAAGCCGAGCTTGACCGCAGCGATCAAAGCCGCCACCAGCGCGGCCGCGACGAGCAGCATCGGCAGCGCGCCCGGCACGAAGTACGGGTAGATCATCATCGTCACGCCCACCAGCAGCTGCGCGGGGCGGCGCTGCTTCTTGCCGTAGACGAAGATGGCGAAGCCGACGAGCCCGATCGCGAACGAGGCGACGAGCGAATTCGTGTCGCTGAAGTTCATGGAGAGCTCCTCGCGCTGTCGGCGGGCTCGCCGCGCTCGAGCGGCAGCGCCGCGTGCGCAGCTCGCGGAACCAGCTCGGTGAGCGCGCGGCTCTGCAGCACGCCGTAGCTGAAGCCCTTGAGTCCGTCGCTCCAGAAGAAGAGCAGCGTGCGCCCGTCGCTGGTCGATTGGGCAGTGCACCAGAGAGTGCCGTTCGCGGTGACGACGCCCATCGCGGCCACCCAGCGCTCGCCCGCGGTCTTGTCGCTGGTGGCGACCTGCGCCTCGCGGAAGGCCTCGACCAGGCTCGCGATCGAGGCCGGCTCGCGGATCTCGTACTCCGACCGGACCAGGCTCGCTGGCAGGAGCGCACCCGGTCCGGCGTAGCGGCTGTGGTCCTCCATCGGGCGCAGCAGGATGCGCGAGACGTCGCCGGGGGCGAGCGTGCGGAACGCCGCCAGCACCGCGGCCCCGCGCGTGTGCCGGACGTGGATCGAGTGGCCGACAAACACGACGATGAGCAGGAAGGCGCCAGCGGCGAACGCGATCGGCAGCCACGAAGAGGGGTCGCGCGGCGGCCGGTCGGGGTTCATTCCCTCCAAGCTGCGCGGCCGCGGCGCGAAGCGCAAGCGGCATCGGGCCGCTACGGCCCGCCGCTGACCGGGTAGCCCGCGATCTTCCCCGCGAGGATGTCGGGCCCCAGCTTCTGCAGGAACTGGATCTGCGACTGCAGCGACAGGCCGTACTTGGCCGCCTCGGCGATCGCCTGCGCGGTGGTGAAGCCGGAGACGGCGATGCGGTACGAGGCGCAGAAGACGCCGGTGCGCCCGACGCCCGCCTCGCAGTGGCAGTAGGCCGGCTGGTTGGCAGGCGCGGTGACGAAGTCGAGGAACTGCTTGATCTCGTCGTACGTCGGCGCGGTGTTGTCGAGCACCGAGAGGTGCAGCGGGTTCATCCCCGCCGCCGTCACCGCCGCCGAGTCGTCGTACTCCTTGCAGAAGTTCACCACGCCGTGGAAGCCGCGCGAGGCCAGGTCTTGCAACCCGGCGGTGTCGAGGCGCGAGCCGCGCGTGAGCGTCGAGGAGACCTGCGCCTGGTACGCCTTGACCGGGTAGCGCAGCCCGAGCAGCTCGGCGTAGCCGACCGCCTCGCCCGCGTCGTCCTTCACCACGGCCATCGCGTCGGTCGCCTCGGTCTTGATCCAGGAGAGGAACCGGTGCGGCGCGCCGCCGTCGCTCTCCGCGGTGCCGCCCTCGGCGGGCACCGGGTCGGAGCTGGTGTCGATGGGCGCGAGCGGAGCCACCGGTTGCGCCGACGCTCCCGCGGGCGCGCCCTGGATGGAGTAGCTCGCGTCGGGCCCGGAGACGAACGCGCCTGCGGCCGGCGCCGGGTCCGCGCTGCCGCCCGCCTGCGCGAGCGCGTCGGGCGTGATCTCGGCGCCGCTGGCGTCGAACAGCTGGAACGGCCAGCGAGGAAGCGCGGTGCCGTCCTCATTCGCGAGCGAGCCCGACAGCGCGGCAGATGGCGCGGCGACGAAGGCGTGCGCGCTCACCACGAAGTCCGGCGCGTGCGTGCTCACGTGGACCCGGCTGGGCGCCGAGCGCTGGCCGCCGCTGAGCGCCACCAGCACGTAGTCCTGCTCCTCGCTCTGCGGCGTCACGGTGGTGCTGCTGGTGTCGGCGCTGAACTGGAGGGGCGCTCCCGCCGCCGGATCGGTCAGCTCGACGCTGTCGGCGTCGCTGACCTCCCAGCTCAGCGACACCGACGAGCCGATCGTCACCTGCAGCGAGTTGGGCAGCTGCGCGTAGCCCTCGCCGTTCTCCATCTCGCCCGTGAAGCTCTCGACCGTCGCCGTTGGGAGTCCCATGCCCCGAGTCTGGCAGGTCGAAACAAGCTCGCGATACGCCGCCCGGTCGATGGGGCCTGCACGCACAGAGCCCCCGGTCTGTGTTGCGGTGGTGCGGCGGCGCTTAATGAAAACGCCCGCAGCGCCGATAGACCCAGTGACCATGAGCGCTTCCTCCCCCCAGACCCCGCGATTCCTCTCGGTGAAGCCGAGGCAGATGAGCGAGCAGCCCCTGGTGAGCGCGCGCCCCGGCCTGACCCAGCTGCGCAAGCTGATGCCCGACCCGCCTCCGCCGGAGGTCAAGAAGGTCGAGCCGCCGAAGATGGTGCTGGTCCCGACCATCCCCGACGCGATGGTCCGCGAGCAGCTCGGCGCCGCGGTCGATTCGCTGCAGCAGCAGAGCGAGATGCTGGCCGAGCAGTCGCGCGGCGAGGGCCTCGAGCTCGCCTACCAGATCGCGCGGCGCATCGCGGGCGTCGAGATGAAGCAGAACCCGATGCCGCTCTTCGGGATGGTCCGTGAGTCGCTGGTCGAGCTCGCGGAGGCGCGCAGGATCACGCTGCGCGTCTGCGCGCAGGACGCGGCCGCGCTGACCGCCGCACGCCGGCCGAGCCGCGGGCTGTCGATGGCGAAGATCGAACTGGCGGCCGACCCGTCGCTCAAGCCGGGTGAGTGCCGCATCGAGAGCGACCTGGGCCAGCTGGCTGGACGCCGCGCGGACCGCGATGCGCAGCGCACGCAGCAGCTGCCCGATGTCGCCGAGGGCGCTGCCTGAGGCGCAACCGGGCGCACCGGTCAAGGGCGATCGAGTGCGCCCGAAAGTGACGGCCGACACGTCGGCGCGGGTTCGAGTTGTGCGAAGAGGAGCGCTCGCCATTTCCGGAGCGCACTTTGATCCAAGCCAAATCGCCTCCTGTCTCTCGCTGCCTGGCAATCACCAGCGCGCTCGTGCTGACTGTCGCCGCCTGCTCGACCTCGCCGGGCGGCGGCAGCGCGGGCGGCTCGGGCGGCGGCAGCGCGGGCGGCACAGCAGGCGGCAGCGCCGGTGGCTCGGCGGGCGGCAGCGGGGGCGGCTCGGGCGGCGGCAGCGCCGGTGGCTCGGCGGGCGGCAGCGGGGGCGGCTCGGGCGGCGGCAGCGCTTGGGACGGCGGGACCATCCCGCCCTATCCCGGCGTCACGGCAGTGCAGGTCGACGACGGCGCCGCGCTCGGGCTGCGAGTCGCCAACGATGAGAGCCACGTGCTCGTCGTCCGCACGGACGTCACGCAGTCGAGCACGCAGACAGAATCGGGGACGCTCGCGGCGGTGACCCTGGCCAACGACGCGGGACACGCGGTCGAGCTGAGTTCGACGGTGCTGTTCGACAACGGCAGCCCGGTGGCCGGCTTCACGCCCGACAGCAGCGGCCTCTACTACCTGACGGGCGGCCCCACGCTGGTGGTCGCGGCGGCCGACGGGAGCAACCCGCGCTCGTATCCGATCATCAGCGCGGCGGTCGGCGCGGCGCAGGGCACGATCTTCTACGTCTCCGGACCGGACAGCGACTACACGGCGTGGGCGGTGGTCGCGGCGGCCGGGGCGCCGGTGCAGCTCGTCACCAACCTACCGGCCGAGCCGCTGGCCCAACCGAACGCCGACGCGAGCGCCGTGCTTCTCACCATCTCGAGCAGCCCGTCGCTCTCCGCGCTGGTGCAGACCGCCAGCGGCGCCTCGGTCGATCTCGCGGCGACCGGCCGCTTCCTCTCCGCCGTCTGGTCGCCGGACGGGAGCCGGCTTGCCTACTGGGTCCAGGGCACGAACGACACCCGCGTGCTCCACGTCATCGGCGCGGACGGAACCGGGGATGAGACGTTGACCAGCGACCTGGGCACCGACGCGATCTTCAGCAGCGACGGGCGGCTGCTCGCGTACAGCATCGCCGGCTCGGACACGCAGCCGATCGGCTCAGTCAGCGTTCGCGTCTTCTCGAGCGGCGCGACGTACACGCTCGCCGCCGACCCGGCGACGCAGTGGGGCTCGATGCTGCTCTCGCCCGACGGCGAGCTGGTGCTCCTCGAGAGCTTCGACGACAGCGTGATCGCAGCGGCGTCGACCTCGCAGAGCCAGACCTTTGCCCCGCTCGCCACCGCCGGCTTCGCGCCGTTCGACCCACCGGTCGGCACACAGGCCTGGGCGCTCTCGTCCGCGCACGACCAACTCGCCATCGCCGACACGAGCGGCGCCATCGAGGTCTTCAACACGGCGTCGGGCAGCGCGCAGACGCTCGCCCTGCCCGGCCAGCCACCGCCGTTCTACGAGCCGATCGCGAGCGGCGAGCACCTCCTGCTCTTCACCTCGGTGAAGGACGTCGACATCGTGCCGCCTGCGCAGCTCGCGCTCTTCCCCGCCGACGGCTCAGGGCCCGGCACGTTGCTGCCCGGCCTCGTCGAAGACAGCGTGAGCGAAGGTCAGGCCGAGCACGTCCCGGTGGGCTTCGTCGGCACCGACGAAGGCAGCGGCCAGGTGCGCAATCCATTCCAGTTCGGCTGGTGCGGGACTGAAGCGATCTACAGCGTCGAGGACGACGACGGCGGCACGCAGGCCTACGACGTGGTCGCGGCCACCGACGACGCGCGCACCGCCGGCGTCATCGCGCCCGGCACCGCCGTCTGGACGCTGCGCGACGCGCCCGCGCCGACGCGGCTCTTCTTCACGCGCGACGGACAGAGCGGCGTCTGGATGGTCCAGCTGCCACAGACGCCCTTGCCCGCGCGCAGCCGCTGAGGGCGGCCGGGGGCGCGGCGCGGAAGACTCGCGGGAGGGAAAGTGGAGCCGACAAACGGATTTGAACCGTTGACCTGCTGATTACGAATCAGCTGCTCTGCCAGCTGAGCTATGTCGGCGCCGAAAGAGGCGCGCGGATGTAGCAGCGCGGACCCGGCAGGTCAAGCGCCGTGCGCAGAGTCGTTGACAGAGGCGGCCGCGCGGCGACACTGCACGCATGCATCCGTCCGGTTTCGCCGCCCGAAGGTCCGCGCCGCTCGCCGCTTTCGCGCTCGCCCTGCTCGGCGCGTGCAGGCCGCAAGCGCCGGCGGCCGCGGAGGTGCAGCTCGCCAGCGATCTGCCGGCCGCGACGCTCGAGCAGGCGCTCAAGCTGGCCGCGGCACAGGGCGCGCCGCGCGGCGAGCGCATCGCCGGCCTCGCGCTGGGCGCGGCCGACCTGCCCGCGGCGGCGGGCGGCGATGCGGGATCGATGGGCACAAGAACCGTTGCGGTACCAACCATTGCGACCCCAACGAGTTCGGCCGCCGGGCTGGATGCAGGAGCCGCGGCCGGGCGCGGCGGCGATCTGCGCTGGGACCTCGAGCCCTACGGCGCGATGGCGGCGGCCTCGCGCGGCGAGCTGCTCCCCGCGCCCTCGAGCGGCGACGATGTGCCCGAGCTGTGGCGCGACCCGGACGGGAACTGGGTCGCCATCGGCGGGCGCGCGCAGGTGCTGCTGGTCGGCCTCGATGCGCTCGGGCAGCAGCCGGTCCCTTCTCGCTTCACCGCGCTCACCGAGGCGCCCTTCAAAGGCAAGGTCGCGCTCGCCGCGCCCACCCGCGGGCCCGCGCTCGCACACTTCGCCGCGCTCTATTCTGCCTGGGGAGAAGCGCGCATGCGGGCGTGGCTGGCCGGCCTGCAGGCGAACGGCGTGCAGGTGCTCGAGAGCGACGATGAGGTCCGAGCGGCGGTGGTGGCGGGCCGCGCGATCGTCGGCATCCTCGGCAGCGACGCCGCCGCGCAGGCCGCCGCGAGCGCCGCGCGCGTCGAGGTGGTCTATCCGAACCAGCGCTCCATCGGCACGTTCGTCTGGCCGACCGCGCTCTCGCGCCCGCGCGACGCCGCGCACCCCGACGCCGCGCAGGCGCTGGCGATGCGGCTCGCCGACCGGAGCATCGAGCAGCTCCTCGTCGCGCGCGAGCCGGGCTTCCTTCCGCTCCGGCCCGGCATTCCCACGCCTCCAGGCGTGCGCTCCGCGTCGAACCTGGTGGTCATCTCGGTGAGCCCCGCGGCCATCGCGGCGGAGATCGGCCGACGGCAGGCGGAGCTCGCCGCGTGGGTGGCCGCGGCCCGCGCGGGCCGATAACTTGCGTTGATAACTATCTTTGACAACCGTTCTGGACAACGGAGCGGCGGTGCACCTCATCGGTCGATTGGCCCCTTTGCCGCCCTGGCGGCGCCGCGTAGCTTGACCGCCTTTGCGCGCCAGGCCCACGCGGTTGGCGCGCACCGAAGGGAACTACGCCGATGCTGCTTCACCGCAAGCTCTCCGCATTCGCCGCGCTGCTCACTCTTTCTGCGCTGACGGCGCAGGCGCAGGAGTCGCGCGGCCCGGTGATGCCGAGCTTCCAGCAGCAGGGCGCAGCGCCCGCCGAGGCGAAGCCTTCGCCGGCGCCCGCCGCGGCAGCCCCCGATGACGCCGTCGATCTGGTCGGCCCCACCGACGCGCAGAAGGCGCGCGCCGACCAGGCGGCCAAGGCGCAGGCGGAGCAAGAGGCCGCCGCCCGACAGCGCGCCGACGAAGCCACCAAGGCGCAAGCGGAGGCCGACGCTCGCGCCAAGGCCGACGCGGACGCGCAAGCCCAGCAGGGCGCAGCGGCGCAGGCCCGTTCAGCCGCCGAGGAGAAAGCGCGCGCGAAGGCGGAGGCGAAGGAGCGCGCAGCCGCGGACAAGAAGGCCAAGGCCGAAGCGGCTGCGCAGGCGAGGGCCGACGCAATCGCCGCGCGCAAGGCGAAGGCCGAGGCGGCTGCGCAGGCGAGGGCCGACGCAATCGCCGCGCGCAAGGCGAAGGCCGAGGCGGCGGCGCAAGCGAAGGCCGATGCGATCGCCGCGCGCAAGGCCGAGGCCGCCGCGAAGAAGCAGGCGGCCCAGGATGCGAAGGCCGCCGCGCGCGCCGGTCGAGCCGCCCCCCCTCCCGAGGCTCCGGCCGCGGCAGCGCCAGCCCCCGCGGCCATCGCAACGCCGAGCGACGAGGGCAACGCCGATCTCGTCAGCACGCCCTCGCGCCGCGTGATCGCGCCGCCCGGCACGCCCGCTCCCGCGCCTGAGGAGCTGCCGCCGCCGCCGGCCTATGTGCCCGCGCCCGAGCAGCCGGCCTATGCTCCGCCCGCGCGCGCCGCCGCGCCGCCTCCGGCCTACCCGCCGCCCGCTGCGCCCGCGCCCGGCCAGAGCTCGGCGGCGCCTGGCTACGTCGATCTCGCCGCGCACATGCGCGAGCAGCAGGAAGCGGAGCGGGCGGCCTACTGCGCGCGATGGAAGAAGAAGCACCGCGGCAGCAAGAAGCTCCCAGCGGACTGCCGGAACACGCCGCCGCCTGCGGCCGCTGCCGATGAGCTACCGCTGACGGCGCTCGATGCGAGCGCGCCCAGCGGCGGTGGCGCCGCGCCGGCCGCGCCGGACTACACGCGGGCTGCGCCGTCCTATCCGCCGCCCGCGCAACCCAGCTACGCGCAGCCGGCCTTCTCTCCGCCGCCCTCGCGCTTTGATGCGCCGGCGGCGGCTGGCGCGACCGCAATCCCAGAGGATGAGCGCACGGAGAAGAAGCGCCCGCTGCGCGCGCGCGACGAGATGCTCATCGGACCGGCCGGGCTCTTCACCAACGATCTTTCGGCGGGAGGCGACATGTCGCCAGACTTCCTCGCCATCCTCTTCACCTATCGCTTCGTCCACGACGACTCTTCGGGCAGCCACCACGCGTTCCTTATCAACGGGGGCGGCGCGCCCTGCCCGGTCGACGGCGGCTGCAGCTTCCGCGCCGACGGCCTCTTCGGGTTCAGCCCCACCGGCCGCAGCACCTACTCGGTCACCAACGCGGGCGTGCTGCGCGCCGACTCGCTCAACTGGTCGTCCATCTACGTGGGCGCGAACATGCGCGCGCGCACCGACTCGGGCTGGGGCTTCGACGCGGGCGCGCAGTTCCAGAGCCTCTCGATGCAGTACATCCGCACCGCCAATTCGCAGACCCCCGCGATCCACGACGCGAGCCTGGGCCAGCTCAAGCTGTGGGCCGCGGGTAGCGTGCAGGACGGAGGCTTCGGCGCGCGCATCCTCTTCCAGGGGAACGCCTACGTCAGCGGCGACACGGGGCAGACCAACGGCGCGCAGCTGCGCGGCGTCTTCTACGACACCGACCTGAGCGGTCTCGCGTCCGCGCCGCAGGCGCTCTTCATCAAGGGCGAGCTGCACTACACGTTCTCGTTCGGCCTCACCGGAGCGCTCAGCTACGGCTTCCTCAGCTACGCAGGCCCGCAGTGGAGCAACGCGCACGTCATCGCCGCGCGCCTCGCGCAGGAGATCGGCCGGCACGTGCAGCTGGGGGTGGGCATCACCGAGCAGCTCGACAACCCGACCACGATGCCCGCGGGCGCCGGCCTCGCCGACTACGCGAGCCTCTTCGTCAACGCGTTCATCAGCGTCTCGTTCTAGACAGCCGATCAGCGCCCGGCCGCCAGGGGCGCCGCCGCGCGCGCGTCTTTCCCGTTCCTCGACGTGGCGACCGCGATGCCGCCCGCGACGATGAGCGCGGCGCCCACCGCGCCGATCGCGCCGAGCCGCTCGTGCCACACCAGCACGCCGACGAGCGCCGCCACGAGCGGCTCGAAGTAAGTCAGCACCGCCGCGCGCTGCGCGGGAATGCGCGCGAGCCCGAGGTAGAAGCCGGCGCCGCACGCCACGCCCAAGAGCAGCGCGCCGGCGAGCGGCCGGCCGGCGAAGAGCGCGAGCGACGGGGCCGGTCCGGCCAGCGCGGGCGCCACCAGCGCGAGCAGGGCCGCCGAGATGAAGCAGTGGTAGCTGAGGAGTTCGGCCGGTCCCAGCTCGCGCAGCAGCCGCTTGGAGACGAGCGTGTTGCCTCCATAGAAGAGCGCGCTCGCGCCGCCGAGCAGAGCCGCGGGCAGGGCATCGCCGTGGATGCCGCCCGCGCCGAAGAGCAGGAGCGAGAGGCCGGCGAGCGAGGCCGCGAGCGCAGCCGGCGTGCGCGCGCCGAGCGGCTCGGCGAGCAAGAGCGGCGCGAGCACCGCGACCAGCACGGGCGCGAGATAGTGCGCCAGCACCGCCACGCCCACCGGGCCCCGCTCGATGGCCGAGAAGAAGAAGTAGTAGTTGCCTGCGTCGAAGAGCCCGAGCAACGCCACCAGCGAAGGCAGCGTGCGCCAGGCGGCGCGCGGCGCGGCGAGCTCCCGCGGGCGCGCGAGGCTGCGGCGCAGCGCCAGCGGCAAGCTGGTCACCGCGATCACCAGCAGGATCATCACCGACATCCAGATCGGCGCGAGCCCCAGGCCGCGGGTGAAGAGCGTCCAGGTCCCCCAGCCGGCGGCCGAGAGCGCGACCAGAAGAGTCGCCTGCAGCTCGCTCATGGAATGATCCCGCTCGATCGAGCCGGCGCTGCGTCCATCGCGCCCATGTAGCACGAGCTCCATCTGGCGGAGCTGAGCGGCGCCGTTCGCTCCCGAGTTCCCTTGACCCGAGCCCCCGCGCTCGCTACGAAGAGCGACCTTTCCGGGAGGACTCCTTGGCCGCGTCGATCGAGATCATCTACCTGCGCTTCCCCGTCCACCCGAACATCACGGTCATCCAGATTGGCCCCGGCATCGCCCGCATCGACAAAGAGGGCGACAGCTACTTCGTCATTGGCACCGAGGACGGACCGCTCGCGGGCAAGAAGGTCGAGATCCCTTCGGACAACGTCTCGGCGATCCAGTGGACGCTCGAGGAAGACGCGGCCGCGCCCGCGGCGTCGTAATCGCGCCCTCGCGCGCGGTTTGAGCGATGGACAAGACCGAGCGTCTTCTCGACCTGGTCGCGCTGCTGTTGTCGGCGCGCGAGCCGGTGCCGTTCGCCGAGCTGCGCGCGATCTTTCCTGACGACTACGGCGGCGCCTCGCGAGAGGCCGCCGAGCGCAAGCTCGAGCGCGACAAGGCCGACCTCACCGCGCTCGGCGTCCCGCTCGAGTTCGTCCTGCCCGACGACGAGCGCGAGCTGGGCGGCTACCGCATCGATCGCAAGTCGTTCTTCCTGCCCGACCCGAAGCTGCTCCCCGAAGAGTCGGCCGCGCTCTACGCGGCGGGCGCGGCGGCCATCTCCGGCCGCGACTTTCCCTTCGCGCAGGACCTCGCGCACGCGCTGCGCAAGATCGCGCTCGCCGGCAGCGCGAGCGGCCCCAACCCGCACACCTCAGGAGAAGCGCCGAGCGCGGGCAGCGCGGCCCGGCGGCTGCTCATCGTGCGGCCGGGCGATCCAGAGCGCGCGGGCAAGTTGCGCGCGCTCGGAGACGCGGTGGCCCGGCGCAAGCGCGTGCGTCTCGCCTACCGCGCCGCGCCCACCGTGGGCGACTCGGGCGGCGGCGACCGCACCGAGCGCGACGTCGACCCGTACGGCCTCGCCTTCTCCGCGGGCGCCTGGCGCCTCGTCGCGCACTGCCATTTGCGCGGCGCACAGCGAGTCTTTGTCGTCGATCGCATCGAGTCTCTCGCCGTCAGCGAGCAGCGGCCGAACCAGCCAGACTTCGAGATCCCGCCCGAGTTCGACGCGGGCGAGGTCGCGCGGCGCCGGCCCTGGCAGTGGGTCGGGAGCGCGCCGGCCGCGGTCGCGCTGCGCTTCGCGCCGGGCAGCGAGCTGCTCGCCGAGCGCGTCTTCGATCTGGGCGCCACGCAGCTCCCCGACGGCGGCGCCCGCGCCGAATTGCAGGCGACCTGGCTCGAGGGGCTCTTGCCCGCGGTGCTCGAACTGGGCGATCGCGTCTGGGTCGAGAGCCCGCCCGCGGCCCGCTCACGCGTGCTCGACTCGCTGGAGAAGCTCGCCGGCCTGCTCGCGCGCGAGGCCGCGCCAGCCATGGTCCAGATCGACTCGACGCCGCCGCCGCGCGCGGAGCTCCCGGTGAAAGACTCGCGCCGCGAAGGGAGCGCTCCCGGCCGCAAGGCCGCGCGCAGCAAGCCCGAGCTGGACGCGGTCGCGCCCGACAAGCGCGAGCGGCTCCGCCGGCTGCTGCTCATCGTCCCCGCCGCGCTCAAGCGGCCCGGCATCCGCGTTGAGGAGCTGGCGCGGCAGCTCGCGCTCGACCCGGCCGAGCTCACCGCCGACATCGATCTGCTCTCGGTGGTCGGCCGCCCGCCCTTCTCGCCCGACGATCTGATCGACATCTCCGTCGACGAGCGCGGCCGCGTCACCGTCACGCTCGACCAGTCGTTCGCCGCGCCGCCGCAGTTGACGCCGTTCGAGGCGCTCGCGCTCTCGGCCGCGGCGCAGGAGGCAGCGCCCGCCGATCCCGCCGTGGTCTCGGCGCTGGAGAAGCTGACCGCGCAGCTCCCGTCGGCTGCGCAGAAGCTGTTCACCGCGCTCGCGCAGCGGGTCGCCACCGCGCCGCCCACGCGCGGGACCGAGCGCATCCTCGCCTCGCTGCGCGCGGCCGCCGAGGCGCACCGCGAAGTGGTGCTCGGCTACGACAAGGAAGGCCGCGGCGCGCACGAGGAGCGCACGCTCGAGCCGCACGCGGTGATCGATCACGGCGGCCGCTGGTACGTGCTCGGCCGCGACGTCGACCGCGATGCGGAGCGCACGTTCCGCATCGACCGCGTGCGCGAACTGCGCGAGACCGGCAAGACCTTCGCCGACCCGGGGCCGCTCGACGCCGCCCGCTTCCAGCGCGACGAGCTCTTCTTCCCCTCGGGAGCCGAGACCGCGGTCACGCTGCGCTTCTCCCCGAGCGCGGCCGCCTGGGCGCTCTCTCGCTGGGGCGCGCGCGCCCGCAAGCTCGAGGGCGGCGCGGTCGAGATCGCCATCGAGAGCGCCTCGAACGCCTACGCGATCCAGCTCGCCCTCTCGTTCGCTGGGGAGGCCGAGATCGTCGCGCCGCCCTCGGCCCGCGCGGCCTTGCGCGACGAGGTCGCTCGCGCGCTCGCCCGCTACCGCGGTTAGCGGCGCGAAGGGACTGGTCTCGTTTCGCAGCGCGCGGTGGGTACAATTTGCACGCGCAGCGCGCCGCCCCGATCGCGCTGCGACCCGCGCCAGGCGCGGTTGGTACATTCGGTACAATTGTACCGAGCTTTTTTTGCGACCTCGTCCCCCCGCGCCGCGAAAATCGCGGTAGGCTAGGGAGACGGCCTCAAAGATCCTTCGGAGGTAAAGACGTGCGCATCACCCACGCCTCGCGTACCGACATCGGCATGAAGCGCGACAACAACGAGGACAACTTCCTCGAGTACCCCGAGCAGCACCTGTTCGCCGTGTTCGACGGCATGGGTGGTCACGCGGCGGGCGAAGTCGCGAGCGGCATCGCCGTGCGCGAGATGCGCGAGTTCTACGAGCTGACCGGGCGCGACCCGGAGGCGACCTGGCCGTTCAAGGACGCGCGCGAGCTGACCTACGACGAGAATCGCCTGGTCACCGCGATCAAGCTGGTCAACGCGCGGATCATGGACACCTCCGAGGCCGACCCGTCGAAGAAGAACATGGGCTCGACCTGCGTGTCGGCCCAGTTCGTCGAGGTCGAGGGCAAGCCCAAGTGCGTCGTCGCGCACGCGGGCGACTCGCGGGTCTATCTGTTCCGCGGCGGCAAGCTCTCGCGCATCACCATCGATCACTCGCTGGTCGAGGAGTATCTGCGCCAGGGAAAGATCAACGAGGAAGAGGCGAAGAACTTCCCGCAGAAGAACATCATCCTGCGCGCGCTCGGACAGGTCCGTCAGCTCGAGGTCGAGGTGCACCAGCACGACCCGCAGGTCGGCGACGTGTTCATGCTCTGCTCGGACGGCCTCTCCGGCATGGTCGAAGATCCGGCGATGCAGTCGATCCTGGCCAAAGCGCCGAACCTCGAGGCGGCGGCGAAGAAGCTGCTCGACACCGCGAACGCCAACGGCGGCATCGACAACTCGACGGTCATCCTCGCCCGCTACGACGGCGAGTAGATCGTGCGTTCCGGCGCGCTCTCTGTACAGCGACTCTCTCTCGCGGCCGCGCTGGGCGCGGCTTTGCTGAGCATGGGCGCGCGCGCGCAAGATGCGGGAGTCACCGAGCCGCCGCCGGCCGCGGCGGGAGATCTCTGGTCGCATCGCTGCTCCGCCTGCCACGGCGCCGACGGCAGCGGCCCCGCGCACAAGCGTCCGGGCGTCCACCTTCCTGACTTCCGCAGCGCCGCCTGGCAGGCGCGCCACGCCGACGACGAGCTGCGCACGACCATCCTGGACGGCATCCCGGCGAAGCGCATGCCGTCGTTCAAATCGCGGCTCACCGCCGGTCAGATCGACGCGCTGGTGCAGCATGTGCGCGGGTTCGCGAAGATCACCGCGAATCCCTGACGCAATTCCTGACGCGGCGCGAATTGACAGCTCCTCCGGTGGCAACCTAGAAGCCGCGCCATTCGCGCAGTCGATTCCGGCTGTCGCGCCCACGGTTTGCCCAACAGGTTGGAGGCTATTTTGAGCTCGCGCACGGTGGCCCAGCAGGAGTCGAAGGCAGAGAAGCGCTCCACCATCTACACGGAGGCGATGGAGGTCTTTCACCACGCGGCGGATCTGATCGGCCTCGACAACCGCGTCCGGATGGAGCTGGAGGAGCCGGACTACGAGCACATCTTCTACGTGACGGTGAAGCTGCACACGCGGCTGGTCCCGCTCGCGAAGGAGGAGGCGGGCAAGTACGGAGACCTCGGCGACAGCGAGCTGTTGACCGACGGGCTCGAGCCGCTCATCGACGGCAGCTACGTGTTCAAGCGGCGCGCGCTCCTCGGCGCGAGCGTGCAGATGCGCGACGGCGTGATCCGGCTGAAGAACAAGGGCCTGCACAAGGTCATCCCCGGCCGGCCAGAGACGTACAAGGCGTACCGCATCCAGCACAACCAGGCACGCGGCCCGTACAAGGGCGGCACCCGCTATCACCAGGATGTCTCGCTCGACCTGTTCAAGGTGCTCGGCGCGGAGATGACCTGGAAGACGGCCATCGCGGACGTGCCGTTCGGCGGCGCCAAGGGCGGCATCCGCGTCGACCCGCGCAGCCTCTCGAGCGAGGAGCTCGAGGCGCTCACGCTGCGCTACATGTACAAGCTCAAGCCGCTGGTGGGCCCGAACCTCGACATCCCCGCGCCCGACGTCGGCACCGACGCGAACATCATGGGCCTGATGCTGCGGCAGTTCACCGACGGCGAGCGCGAGCGCCATAGCTTGCGCGGCGTGATCACCGGCAAGGACACGCGCATCGGCGGCAGCGAAGGCCGCGTCAAGGCGACGGGACAGGGCCTCGCGTACACGGTGCAGGAGTGGTTCCAGGACCGCGGCGCCACGCCGGCCGGCGCGACGTTCATCCTCCAGGGCTTCGGCAACGTCGGCTCGAACGCGGCGGAGATCCTCACCGGGATGGGCGCGAAGCTCCTCGCGGTGAACGATGCTGGCGGGACGATCTACAACCCGAACGGCATCGACGTCGCCGACCTCACCGAGTACGTCTACAACAACCCGGCGAACCTGCGCCGCACCATCGCGGGCTACCCCAAGGCGCAGGTCATCTCGAAGGCCGACTTCTTCGCGGTGCCGTGCGACATCGTGCTGCCCTGTGCGCTCGGCGGAGAGATCACCGGTCCGGTCGCGGAGACGCTCAAGTGCAAGCTGGTCGCGGAGGGCGCGAACGGCCCGACCACGCCCGAGGGCGATCGCGTGCTCGCCTCGCGCGGCATCGAGCTCATCCCCGACATCATCGCCAACGCGGGCGGCGTGACGGTGAGCTACTACGAGTGGATCCAGAACAAGCGCATGGAGCACTGGAGCGAGCTCGAGGTGAACCAGCGGCTCGAGCAGGCGATCAAGAGCAACTACCGCATCATCCGCGACATCTCGCGCAACACGCCGCGCCGGTCGGGGACGCACAACTCCATGCGCTACGCGATCGGCAAGACAGTGGACATGCGCACCGCCGCGATGGTGCTCGCGCTCAAGCGGATCGAGGCGCACTACCAGCTCGAGGGCTTCTCGCAGTAGCGAGGCGGGACCAGCGCGCGACGGAATTTTCGTCGCCGGCTTGTCACGAAAAAGTCACCTTGCTGCTACAGTCCAGAGGATGCGTTCAGCGCGTCCTCTGGACTTTTTCATTTTCGCGATTGCGGCCTCGCTGCTCGCGCTCGCCGGCTGCAGCTCGAGCAGCAGCCCCGCCGACGGCGGCAACCCTGGCGACGGCGGTTCCACCGACGGTGGAGCCGGTCCGCACCCGACGCCCGGCCCTGGGCAATCGGCGGCGTGGCAGATCGAGAGCGAGGCGGATCTGATCCCCGGCCCGGCCACGCACGGGCGCGTCGGCGACTGGATGATCGCCAACGGCCGCGTGCGCTTCATCATCGAGGGCGCGCACGCGAGCGACGGGTACGATCCGTACGGCGGCAACATCCTCGCCGCCGACCGGCAGCGCGCCGACGGCGGGGAGAGCCGCTGGGGCGAAGCGTTCATCGGGCTCAACTTCCGCGCGCCCGGCTGCGACACCGTGCAGTTGGTCGACGACGGGACCGGCGGCGACGCGGCCGAGCTGCTCGCGACCGGCAGCGACGAGGTCTCGCCGTTCATGGCGAGCGTCTTCGCGCCCGGGTTCGAGCCGGCCCCGCTCAACGCGACCATCACCCGCGACTACTCGCTGCCCCCCGACAGCGACGCGCTGCTCTTGACCTTCACCGTGCAGAACAACGGCGACGCGCCGCTCGAGCTGAAGGAGCCGTACCTCGCGCTGGCGATGAGCCGCGGGCTGGCGCACTGGCTTCCCGAGAGCGGGTTCAACGTCACGAGCATCGCGGCCCTGAACCCGAGCGCCGAGTTCTACGCCGCCGTCGGCGAGAAGGTCAGCTACTCGATCCTCGAGCTGAGCGCCCCGTTCTCGCCGATCATCGACTTCGCGAAGGTGCTGATGGGCCAGTACCCTCAGGTGACGATCCCAGCCGGGCAGGCCTTCGCGTATCGCTTCGCGATCGCGGTCGGCACCGGCGACGTCGGGTCGCTGCAGGCTGCGCACGCGGAGGTGCGCGGCGCGCTCTCGCAGGCCGTCTCGCTCACCGGCACGGTGGTCGACCCGGCGGGCGCGCCGGTGGCGGGCGCGCGCGTGCACGTCGCGCCGACGAGCAGCCTGGGCACCGAAGTTTCGTTTGCGCGCACCGCGGCCGACGGCAGCTTCCTCGTGCCGATCCCTCCGGGCGACTACACGCTCTCGGCGATCGACGACTCGCACGTGTTCACCACGGCGCAGAACGTGACGCTCCCGCAGACTGGGCTCTCCGGCGTGCAGCTCACGCTGGGCGGCAGCGCGCAGCTCGCGGTCACCGCGGTCGACGCGGCGAGCGGCCAGCCGATGCCGGTGAAGATCGTCGCCGAGCCCGCCTCGGACAGCGCGCGCCACACGTTCCCCGACTCGTACGGCGAGCCCGCCGCGCTCGACCCGGTCGTGTCCTTCAGCGCGTCGGGACAGGCCACGCTCGCGCTCTACCCGGGCGACTGGAAGGTCACCGTCTCGCGCGGGTTCGAATACGACATCGCGGTCGAGAACCTGACCGTCGCGCCAGGCGCGACTGGCGTGGTCAACGCGAGCCTGCACCGCGTGGTCAACACCACCGGATGGCAGTCGGGCGATTTCCACATCCACGCGCAGGACAGCCCGGACTCGGACGACCTGCGCCCGCTCAAGGTGACCGCCTTCGCAGCCGAGGGCGTCGAGATCCCGGTGCAGACCGACCACGAGTGGGTCGGCGACTTCTCGCCCACTGTCGCGGCGCTCGGCCTGGGCAGCTTCATGCACCCGGTCGCGGGCACCGAGCTGACCACCACGTTCATCGGGCACTTCAACGTCTTCCCGCTCGCACCCGACACGACGCAGCTCAACCAGGGCGCCTTCAATTGGTACAACCGGCTCATCCCCGACGTCATCGCGGAGGCGCGCTCGCGCGTGCAGCCAGGCGGCCTGGTCCCGTTCGTCCAGATGAACCACCCGCGCACGACGGGAATGGCCTACCTGAGCTCGGTGAACTTCGACCCCAGCCTGTTCGCGGCGAGCGGAGATCTGGCGCAGCACTACATGACCAACTGGGACGCGATGGAGATCTGGAACGGCTTCCCGCTGGTGCAGTTCGACGGCTGCCCGCCCGGCTCGACCAGCGCCACCTGCTCGGTGCCCTTCCCGCTGCAGAACGACTGGTTCGCCTTCCTCTCGCACGGCATCCACGTGACCGGCACGGGCAACTCCGATTCCCACATCGCCAGCACCAACGCGGTCGGCTACCCGCGCAACTTCGTCAACGTGGGCGGCGACGACCCGTCCGCGCTCACCGACGCGCAGCTGCTCGCGGCGCTGCGCGCGGGGCACTCGACCATCAGCGGCGGGCCGTTCCTCGTCATCACCTCCACCAACGCGAGCGGCGCGACGGTGGGCATGGGCGACACCGCGTCGACGCAGACCCTCGATGGCCAGAGCGTGCTCCCGCTGCACATCGATGTGCAGGCGCCCACGTGGATGGGGCCGCTCTCGCGCGTCGACCTGTGGATCGGCAGCGCGGCCGACCCGCAGCAGCCGGGGGTGCTCGCGCTCTCGCTCGACCTGACGCAGCCGCCGTACCTCGACGACGGCACGCAGGTGCAGCGCGTGAGCACCACAGTGAACGTGCCGATCGCGACCGACACGTGGGTGGTCGCCACCGTGCGCGGGCCGGTCGACGCCAACGGCAACTCGAACGCGCTCTGGCCGGTGGTCGAGACGACCGTGCCGCCGTTCGCGGTCAGCAACCCGATCTGGGTCGACGCCGATGGAGACGGTGTGAGCTCGCCGGTGATCCCGCCGTAAGGTCTCGCGCGGGCGAGCCCTACAACTTCGCCCGGCGGTCGTCGGTTGCGCGCGCGCCCGAGTTGGGTCAGACGTGCTGGCACTTTGGCCCGCCCACGAAACCGCGCCCCCGCCGATTCTGCCCCGTCCCCCCAGGCCGCCGGCGCTCCCTCCGAACCGCAGGCCCCCGCGCGCGTCGAGCCGCGCGCAGCGGCCGCCAAGAACGAACCCGGCGACGCCGCCGACGGCTGGACATCCGCGCGCTCGCCCTTCTGGCGCTGGCTGACCCTGCTCTGCGCCGTCGCGGGCGCGGTGCCGCTCTGGCTCTGCGACCACCTGCCCTTCACCGACCTGCCCCAGCACGCCGCCGCCATCTCCACGCTGCGCCACTGGTGGGACCCGGCGTTCCGCGTGCAGGAGCACTTCACGCTCGCGCTCTCGCAGACGCAGTACCTGCTCTACTACCTGGTCGGCGCTGTCCTCGCGTTCCCCTTCGGCACCGCCGAGCGCGCCAATCTGGTGCTGCTCTCGCTCATCGCCATCGCGTTCCCCTACTCGCTGCGCTCGCTCCTGCGCGCGCTCGAGATGGACGAGCGGCTCGCGCTCTTCGCCTCGACGCTCTTCTGGAGCCAGGCGCTGCTGATCGGCTTCTTCAACTACGTCGCCGCGATGCCGATGATGCTCTATGCGCTCGCGCTGGCGGTGCGGCTCGCGCGCGCGCCGACGCGGCGGCTGCAGATCGAGCTGGGCCTGCTCTCGCTGGCGATCTTCTACATGCACTTGTCCGCGTTCCTCTTCTTCGCGCCCGCGGCCGCGCTGGCGCTGGTGATGCTGCCCGAGGACGCGCCGAGCCCGCGCCAGTTCGTCGCCTTCGTGAAGTCCGCGCTGCCTCGCTTCTGGTGGGCCCTGCCGTCGATCGCAGGCGCGCTCCTCTTTCTTCTCAAGAGCCCGGTCGTGCATCCCGGCGAGGTCGGCTGGTCGCAGCCGATGAAGGTCGAGTTCGACGAGATCGACAAGGCGCTGCGCAACCTGCCCGACGCGCTGCTCGACATCTGGCACGGCCCGCAGGACGAGTGGTGCCTGCTCGCGCTGATCGCGGGCGCGGCGTTCCTGGCCTGGCCGCGCGCGCAGGACAGCGAGGGGCCGCGCCAGGCGCGCCGCCGCTCACTCGTGGCGTGCTGGCTCGCGTTCGCGGGCACGCTCTACTTCGCGTTCCCCATTTCGATCGGCTGGCTCTGGCAGCTCAACGAGCGCTACGCGCTGATCTTCGCGCTGCTCGCGCCGCTGCTGCTCCGGCCCGCGCGCGGCTGGCGCGGCGCGCTCCCGCTCGGCCTCGTCGCCGCGACCGCGCTGTTCGCCAGCGGCAACGCGCTCGTGCAGTTCCGCGCCTTCGACAAGGAAGTGGGCGCCTTCGACCGCGTGCTCGATCGCGCCGAGCCGGGCAAACATCTGCTCTCGATGATCTTCGATCAGAACTCGCACACAGCGAAGTTCTCCGCGTTCCTCCATTTCGGCAGCTACTACCGGGCGCGCAAAGGCGGCGTCGCCTCGTTCTCGTTCGCCGAGCTGCCCCAGTCGCCGCTGCGCTACATCCCCGGCATGGGCCCGCCCGCCAAGCAGCCGGGCTGGGAGTGGCACGCGCTCGACTACAGCAACACCCGCGAGGGGCCGTACTACGATTACTGGCTGGTGCACGGCTATGTGGACCCGCTGGCGCGGCTGCACCTCGAGGGCGGGCCGCAGTGGCGGCTGAAGGTGCGCGAGGGCGCGTGGGCGCTCTATGAGAAGGTTCCGTAGAGCAACGATCGGCGCGCTGGAATCGAAGCTCATTGCCGCGCGCAGCCGGAGCGCTTCCCCCTGCGGGGAAATGCGGAGCGAGCACGGAATGAGGTTCGATCCGAGCGCGCCGATCAGACACTCTTCAACGCGGGCATCCGCGGAAACCCGCTCCCCGCGCGGGCCGCATCTTCCAGGTGGATCATCGCCGCGAGCACTTTGTGCTCTTCCCACGGGAGGCCGACCACCTGCACGCCGACCGGCAGGCCGGCGCTGCCGCGATCGATCTCCGCGGCCGTGCGCGCGAGCCGCGACGCGCTCGGTGCGCGCTCGGTCTCGCCCGGCCTCACCGTGCTGAAGGGGAGCACGCCGGCGGGCAGCTGCAGCACGTTGAAGATCGACGCGTAGGCGCCGCCCGGCATGAACTCGCGCGTGAGCGTGTGCGGCGCGGCCGGCGTGGCGAACGGCGCGCAGAGCAGCAGGTCGACCCGCGCCCGGGCCATCGAGTCGAGGAAGCCCTGGCGCGCGGCGCGCGTCTGGTTGGTGAGCGTCCAGACGTCCTCGGCCGGGCGGCGGCCCAGGCGGTCGAGCACTTCGGCGACTTTCGGATCGCCGTTGCGCCGCATCATCATCGCGGCGAGCGCGCGCAGGCCGCGGCCCAGCTTGAAGTTGCGCAGGAGCGTGCCGACCACCGGGTCCTTCTCGCTGCCCTCGAGCGCGCGGCTGACGGTGGCGCCGCCGTCGGCGCCGAGCGCCGCGCCTTGGAATGAATAGAGCGCGACGACATCGGGGATCTCGAACGGCACCACCTCGCAGCCGGCGGCGCGAAGGATCGCGGCGGCCTCGTCGGTGGCGCGCGCGATCGCGGCCGATGGCGCGACGAAGAACGGGCCCGGCTGCACCACGCCGATGCGCAGCTTGCGCAGCTCGACCGTGCCGGGATCGATCCAGGGCAGCGGCGGCACGCGGCCGTCGGCGCGGACCATCCACGCGGGGTCGAGCGTGGAGAACCAGAGCGCGAGATCGCGCGACGTGCGCGCCATCGGGCCGGCCATCCCGCGCACCACTTCCTGACCAGGCACGCCGGTCTGGCCGCCGCGCGAGGGGACGCGGTCGAGCGTGGGCTTGAAGCCGGCGATGCCGGCGAAGTGCGCGGGCACGCGGATCGAGCCGCCGATGTCGCTGCCGAGCCCGAACGGCGAGAGCCCCGCCGCGAGGGCCGACGACTCGCCGCCCGACGAGCCGCCCGAGGTGCGCCCGAGATCGTGCGGGTTGTTCACCGCGCCCCAGATCGGATTGCGCGACTCGTACGAGAGGAGCAGCTGCGGCACGTTGGTGCGCCCGAGGATGACCGCGCCCGACTCGCGCAGATGCTGCACCAGTGCAGCATCTCGCGGCGCCTTCGTGCCCTGGCGCGCGGGAATGCCCAGCGTGGTCGGCAGCCCCTCGACGTCGAACGACTCCTTGATGGAGACGGGCAGCCCGTGCAGCGGCGACCTCGCCTCTCCTCGCGCGCGCGATTCGTCCGCGGCCTGCGCCGCCGCGAGCGCTTTCTCGCGCCAGACATCGGTGAACGCGTGCAGCGCGCCGTCGTGCTGCGCGATGCGATCGAGGTGCACCTGCGTCAGCTCGCGCGAGCTGACTTCCTTCTTCGCGAGCATCGACGAAAGCTGCGTGGCGGAGAGCGACCAGAGCGGTTCGGACATGCCAGCGCTCTAGCACGGCGCGGACGAGTTTTCGCAAAGGCGCTGGCGCAGCGGCTACCGATGCCCGCGCACCGGCGCGCGGCCGGCGAGCTGGATCGCCGGCACCGCCAGCGTGTGGCTGCGCCCGCCGTGCGCCGATGAGACGCGCAGCGAGACGACGCTGACCAGCGCGAAGACGACCGCGCCGATGCCCATCCAGCTCCAGATGCCCGAGCGGCCCGCGGCCTTGCGCTTGGTGCGCGGCGCGAGGTCCATCACCGGCGAGAGGCCCGCGAGCTTCTCCAGCGCGTGCGCCAGCTCCAGTGCGCTGTGCGGGCGCTTGCTCGGCTCGAGCTCGAGGCAGCGCTCGATCAGCTGATCCCACTCGGAGGCGAGACCCGGCACGACCTTGCTGGGCGCGGGGAAGCGGCCGACCGGCAGCTCGCCGGTGAGCAGCTCGTAGAGCATCACGCCGAACGAGTAGAGGTCGGCGCGGTGGTCGACGTGCTTGGCGTCCTTGCGCTGCTCGGGCGCCATGTAGTTGGCCGTGCCCATCGCGACGTTGCTTTGGGTCAAGCACTCGGCGCCCTGCACGTAGAGGCCGGCGAGGCCGAAGTCGAGCACCTTGGTCTTCTGGTCGCTCTGCACCAGCACGTTGTCCGGCTTGAGATCGCGGTGCACCACGCCGCGCGCGTGCGCGTAGGCGAGCGCGTGCGCGACCTGCGAGAGGAGCTTGGCGAGCAGCCGAGCCGACGGGCGGTTCTGGTGCGCGAACGTGCGCAGCGAGACGCCGTCGATCAGCTCCATCGAGATCCAGCAGTGCGGGCCGCTGCGGCCGCGGTCGAGGAGCCGCACGATGCCGGGGTGATCGAGCTGCGCCATCGCGGCGGCCTCGCGCTCGAACCGCTTGACGTAGTCGGGCACCACCGCGAGCGACTGCGAGAGCACCTTGACCGCCAGGTGGCGCGCGTCGGTGCGGCCGGCGTCGCTGCTGCGCGTGCAGCGGAAGACCTCGCCCATCCCGCCCTGGCCGAGCCGCTCGAGGACGATGAAGCCCTCGATGGTCGGCAGCGGCGGCAGCACGGCGGCGGTGGCGGCCTCGGCTGCGGCGGGCTTCGCGGCGGCGCGAGGAGCGGCAGGCGCGCGAGGAGCGGCAGGCTTCTGCACTTCCGCGAGGAGCCGCTGCTGCTCGGTGCGCGGCTCGTTGCGGACGATCTCGATCGGGCGCGGCTGCGGCCGAGCCGGGTTGGCCGCGAGCGGCGAGTTGTTCATCGCGGCCGGCGCGGCGACCGCGCCGACCGCAGGAGATCCGCGCGGCGCCAGCGCGTGGTTGGCGGCCTTGTCCGAAGGAAGCGTCTTCGCATCGCCCAAGCCCAGCGCGTCCCACTGCGGCTCGGAGGTCTCCGGCCACTTCGGCGCCTCGACCGGCTGCTGCGCGGGCATCGTCCACGAGCCCGCGGGCGAGGGCACGGCCTGCGCGTTCGCGAGCACGCCGGCCGCGGGATTCACTGGCGGCAGCGGCGTCTTCTTGCGCTCCGGCGCGACCGGGCGCTGCACCTGGAAGCGGACCGCACAGCGCGCGCAGCGAACCAGCGCGCCGGCGACGAACGTGCTCACGTCCGCGCGGGCCTCGCAGTTCGGGCACCGCTGGATGATCCGGGCTCGCGGGTCCGGCGTGTTCGCGGGCAGTTCGGCCATCGATCCTCCAGTTGACGAAATGCTGGTTCGGCAAACGCAGCTTGGCGCCTGCGATCGAGACCGCAAGTTTTCGACGACATTTTTTTCAGGAATCTTTTCGTCCGCTCTAGAAGCGATCACTTCTGAACACGACACCGCGCAAAGAGGCGGTGCAGAGGCGCGGCCGGAGTCGAACTTCATTGCCGCGCGCAGCGCAGCGTCCCCCTCGCGGGGAATGCGGAGCGAGCACGGAATGAAGTTCGACTCCGAGCGCGCCAGACCTACAGCGCCTCTTTCACGCGGTAGATCTCCACCGGCTGCTCGCGGTTCTTCACCTTCGCGGGCGGCAGCGGCTCGAGGAGAAACTTGTCCTTGCCCGCCTTCGCCGCGCACTCGGCGGAGATGATCACTTCCTCCGCGCCCGCGAGGCTGCACAGGCGCGAGGCGAGGTTCACGCCGTCGCCGATGGCGGTGTAGCTGAGCGCCTTCGACGAGCCCATGTTGCCGACGACCACGGTGCCGGTGTGCACGCCGATGCCGGCCTTGAGCGGGCTCTTGCCGGCGGCGATTCGCGAGGCGTTGAACTCGACGATCTTCTTCTGCATCGCCACCGCGGCCTGCACGGCGTGGAGCGCGTCGTCCGAGCGGCGCACCGGCGCGCCCCAGAGCGCCATGATCGCGTCGCCGATGAACTTGTCGAGGATGCCGTTGTGCTCGAACACCACGTCGACCATCAGCTCGAAGTAGTCGTTGAGCATGCGCACGACCTCCTGCGCGGGCATCTTCTCGCTCATCGAAGTAAAGCCGCGGATGTCGCAGAAGAGGATGGTGATCTCGGTGAGCGCGCCGCCCTTGGAGAGCTCGAGCGCGCCGCGCGCCGCCTGCTCGACGAGCGCAGGCGAGAGGAAGCGCGACAGCTGCGCGCGCTGCTCGGCCTCGCGCTCGAGGGCGCGCGCGTACTCGGAGTTCTCCAGCGCGACCGACGCCTGCGCGGCGATGGCCGAGAGCACCTCGAGATCCTTGGTGGTGAACGCGCCGATCCGCTCGCGCGAGTCGAGGAACATGATGCCCTTGACGTCGTCGCCGGAGAGCAGCGGCACCGCCATCGCCGAGCGCACGCCGAGCGCGATGATGCTCTGGCTCGAGGAGAGGCGGTCATCGGCGAGCGCGTCGCTGGTGAGCACGCCCTCCTTGGTGGCCTGCACCTGCTTGAGCAGCGTGTCCGAGACGAGCACCTTGCCCTGCCCCGGCTTGCGCTGGCGCATCGCTTGGATGACCAGGTCTCCCGAGGCGGCGTCGCGCAGGAGGATCACGCCGTTGTCGGCGGGGATCAGGTCGAAGGCGATCTGCAGGATGCGCGCGAGCAGCTCGTCGAGGTCGCGCTCGAGGCGGATGTACTGGCCGAACTCGTGGCCGACGCGCAGCCGCTCGTAGTCGCGGCGCAGCTGGTTCACATCTTTGATCTGCTCGACCGGAACGAAGGTGGCCTTCGCGTCGACGCGCGCGACGACGCCCTCGAGCTCGCCTGTCGTGTTCGCCACGTCGGCGACGATCTCCGCGAGCTTGGGCTTGGCGAGCCCGCGGCGGAAGACCATCTTGCTGGTGCCGATGACGACCTCGTCGCCGTCCTCGAGCGTGGTCGGCCCGAAGATGCGCCGGCCGTTGACGTAGGTGCCGTTCGACGAGCCGAGATCGTGCAGGACGTACTCGCCCGCGCCGTAGTCGATCTGCGAGTGCTTGCGCGAGACCTCGCGGTCGGCGAGCCGCACGGTCGCCTGCGTGCTGCGGCCGATGACGCTGACTTTCTCGAGGGAGAATTCGCTGGCCGGGCCGGTGACGCCCATCAGCACCATGCGCGCGCCGCTCTCGTCGATGGTGCGCGGGACCGCCGCCTTCGGGCGCGGCGGCTGGCTCTGGTAGCTCGCGACCGGCTGCAGCGGCTGCGCGGGCGATGGCGCGGGAGGGAACGCGGCCATCGCCGGCCGAGACGGCGCCGCGGAGAGGACGGGCTTGGAGGGCCCGGCGCCTGGCGCGCGCACCGGCTGCGCGGGCGAGGCAGGCGCGCCGGGCCGGATCGCGCCGATGGCGGGAACGGCCGGACGCGACGAGGGCCGCCCGAACGCGGTGGGCTCGTCGTCGACGTCGCGGATGAACTCGGGCGTGGCGTCGCGCCGGTCCGCGCCGCACGAGGGGCAGCGCCCGTTCACCGGCGCGACATCGCGATGGCAGGAAGGGCAGACAGGCACGCGGTTTCACGCCTCGGGACAGCGAGAAGGACGACCGGCATTTGTACCATCGCCCGGCGCCTGGAGTCGCGCAGGCAATCATTTCTGCGAGGAGGCCCGCGCGGCGCCCGCTTGCGCCGAGCGGCTCGACCTGTTACGCGCGCCCTGTGAAAATCAAGCAGCGGCCGGAAGATTTCGTGGTGCGCGAGGGCGCGAATTTCGAGGCAGCCCCCGATGGTCCGGTCTGGGTCTACCGGATGGACAAGCAGAAAGTCTCCACGCTGCAGGCGCTCGATCGCCTCGGCAAGGAGTTCGGCGTGCGCCGCCGCGCGCTCTCCGTCTGCGGCCTGAAGGACAAGCAGGGCCGCACCGAGCAGCTGGTCGGCGTCGAGGGCGGCGCGCTCGGCATGACCGACGTGGTGCAGACCGGCGACATGCGCCTGACGCTGGTCGGCCGCGCCGCGCGCCCGCTCACTTCGCAAAACGTGACCGCGAACCGCTTCGAAGTCACCGTTCGCGACCTCACCGCCGAGGAGGCCGCGCGCGCGCCCGAGAGCGCGAAGGAGATCGAGCGGGTCGGCATCGTCAACTACTTCGACTCGCAGCGGTTCGGCTTCTTGAAGCACGGCCAGGGCTTCATCGGCAAGCAGCTCATCCGCGGCGACTTCGAGGGCGCGCTCAAGTCGTTCCTCGCCACGCCGAGCGAGCTCGACCGCAGCGACGACGCGAAGGTGAAGCAGTTCTGGCGCGACAACTGGGGCCAGTGGCGGATGTTCGCGCCGCAGAAGGCAGGCGCCATCTACGCGCCGATGCTGCGCCGCCTGCGGCAGGACCCGCAGGACTTCAAGGGCGCGTTCCTGCACATCGAGCGGCGCACGCGGATGATGACGCTCTTCGAGCTGCAGAGCTATCTGTGGAACGAAGGGGTGCGCCGCTACCTGCTCTCGATCCTCCCTCCCGCGGAGCTGATCGGCCTGCGCTACCAGGCGGGCGCGCTCGTCTTTCCGCGGGCCATCCCTCCCGAGATGCGCGAGGAGCTCAAGCACAAGACGTTCCCCCTGCTCTCCTCCGAGTCGACCTTCAACGACCCGCGCGTCGAGGCGGCGGCGGTCTCGGCGCTGCAGGCGCAGGGCATCGCGCTCTCGCAGATGAAGGTGCCGGAGACGCCGCAGCTCTTCTTCAAGCACGAGGAGCGGCCGCTCTTCGTCTACCCGGGGAAGATGCGCGTCAGCGAGCCGCGCCCGGACGAGATGAACCGCGGCGCGCTGAAGCTGACGCTCTCGTTCACGCTGCCGCCGGGCGCCTACGCGACGCTGGTGGTGCGCCGCACGCTCTGGTTCGCCTCGGACGGTGTGCGCGAGCTGGGGCCGCACGGCAGCGACGCGGCCAAGGCGAGCCGCGCCCGCGCGCGCGCCCACGAGCGCGCCGGCGGCGGTCACCACGAAGAGAAGCCCGTCGCCGCGGCCGCGCCGGCCGCCGAGAAGAAGCGCAAGGCGCCCTACATCTCCAAGGCCGACCGCGCCGCCGCCGAGCGGGCCGCCGCCGCCAACCCCAAGTGGGGCCAGCCGCGCGCGGAGAACCTCGGGCTCGGTCTGCACGACGTGTCGGAAGATTCCGACGGATCCGAAACAGCGGACGAGATCGAGATCGCCGAGACGCCCGCGCCGCGCGCTGGCCCTCGCCCAGAACGGTCGAGCGCGTCACCGACCGCGCGGACCTCGCCGGCCAGGTACACGCCGAAGACCGGCCCCAAGCCGTCGGCGCTCGCGCGCGCCGAAGCGGAAGAGCAAGAGTCCAGCGAAGAGAGCGAGCCGCAGCCGCCCGTCTTCGTCGACCCGCGCAGCAACGGATTCATGGCGCGGCAGAAGGCGCGCAAGGCGGCCAAGCAGACGCGCCGCGGGGAGATGGAAGCGCGCAAAGCCGCGCAGACCAAGCAGCGCAAGCCCCCCAGGCCCGACCGCAAGAAGTAACTCGAGCGACTTGCGGAAGTGCGAGCGCCCGCTCGCCGCTTTTGATCGGTCCCAAGCCGCGGCCCGCCGGAGGGGGCGGCCGCGCGAGTTCCGCAGTCGTCTCCTCCGACGTCCTCCTGATCCACTTTCTGCGTCAGAGCGAGGACCTGTCCGAGCCCGGCCGCCCCCTCCGGCGGGCCGCGGCGCGCATCAGTACTCGCCGATTGCGCGGATGAAGAAGCCGCCCGCGGTGTGGTCGTAGCGGGCGAGCTCATCGTCGCTGAACGAGGTGAAGTTCCAGCCCACGCCGATGCGCGCGTAGCGCGAGGGCTTGAAGGCCGCCTCGAGGAGCACGCCGCTCTCGCCATCGCCGCCGACGCCGACCGCGCCGCTCGACGGACCGCGCAGGACCAGCACGCGGTACTCGGCGGAGAAGTCGACCATCTTGTGCAGGTGCACGTCGAGGCGGTTCACCCAGAGCCAGGTGCTGGTGTCGAGCGCCGGCCCGTCGGCGAGCACGTCGCGCGTGTGCTTGTAGGCGAGCTTCTCCGCGATGCCGAAGTGCCACGGCAGCTCCACGGTCGGCGAGATGGCGACGATGTCGCTCGTCTGCTCGTCGCCGATGCCCGAGGTGAGATCGAGCGGGCGCAGGTCGATGAGGTGCGTCGCCTTGAACATCATCGCGAACCAGTCGGTGTTGACCGGCCGGTAGGTGAGGCCCGCGGTCAGCTCGACCCAGCGCGCCTCGGTGAGCTGCGGGCCGCCCGGGTCGATGACGTTCTGCGCCTGCGTCTGCGCGATGTGCACGCGCGCGAACGAGCCGAGGTCCTGGCTCCACTTCGACGAGACGTCGACGCTGACCAGGAAGTGCAGGCGATCGGCGACGCCGGGCGTGGTGCCGACGAGGCGCTGATCGGCCTGGTCGAGCCGCAGCTCGCCCTTCGCGGAGAGCTTGAACCGCTCGCTCGCGAGGTACTCGATCGACACGCTGCCGGAGTCGCGCACGGTGGTGCCCGGGTAGTAGGCGCCGGCCGGGTTGTACGAGAGGCCGCTCGCGCTCGAGCAGGTGCTCGCCGCGCCGGCCACCGGCGCGGTGCCGGTCGCGTTGGTCGTGCCCGGGACGCAGGTGGCGACCGGGTTGAGCGAGGTGCCCGCGATGGGCGACTGGCCGGTGATCCCGCCCAGCGTCGCGCCCGGGGCCGCGCCGGGAATGGTCGCGCCGTCGCCGTTGAAGCCGCCGCCGAGATCTGCGCCGATGCCCGCGATCACCTGCGCGCGCTCGAAGCCGACCGAGGCGAAGAGGCCCGGCTGGATCTCCCAGCGGTTCTGCAGGCCCATCACCGCGCGCTGCGCCGCCGCGCTCGCCTGGTTGTCGAGCTGGTACTCGCCGTACATGCGGGTGCCGGCGCCGACGCGCTCTTCGGCGCCGACCACGGTGGTCGCCTGCAGCGCGCCCGCCGTCTCGTTGAACCGCTCGTTCGCGTAGACGTTGCTCTGCGGCGAGAAGAGCGGCGAGCGCAGACCGAAGGTGGTCGAGTTGTTGCCGCTCCAAAGAACGGTCTCGGCGAGGTCGAGGAAGAGCTTGTCGCTCAGCTTGTAGCTCGCGCCCAGCGTGGTCGAGATGCGATCGCCCCAGGCCGGGTACTGGCTCGCGTCCGCGTTCCAGGTGCCCTGCTCGTAGAGGCTGAAGTTCAGCTTGGGCGTGGCGCGGAAGAGCGCGCCGAAGACCGCCTGGTCGGCGAAGGTCGAGCCGAGCTGCGAGTCCTTGGTGAAGACGTCGTCGATCTCGCCGGTCAGCGTGAAGCGACCCGCTAGCGTGCCCGGATCGCCGAGCGTGCGCATGGCTTGAAGTCCGCTGAAGCGGCGCAGCACGCGCTTGGTCGTGTAGCCGTCGACGTCGTCGTACGCGAGCGCGACGTCGCTCGCGACTTGATCGACACGGCCGGTGATCTGCGTGAACGCGTCGGGCGTCCAGCGCAGGAGCAGGCCCGCCTTGGTCGCGCCCTGATCCATGTCGCCGCCGGAGTTGTAGAAGCCCTGGTCGCGCGCGTCGAAGTAGAAGTTCGCGCGGAGCAGATCGCCCGGCCCGACCGCGGGGGCGCCCGGCATTCCCGACGGCACCGGCATCGGCGGAGGGCCGCCCACCGGAGCCGTTGCGGTACCAACTTTTGGTGTACCACCGGGTTGCGCCGGCCGGATCCAGTCGGCCAGCTCGAAGCCGGCGTCGATGCGGATGGCGCGCCCGCTGGCGTTGCACGCGTAGATGTCGGTGGTCGCGTTCTGGCACGAGGGCGAGAGCGAGCCAAAGGTGAGGCCGCCGTCGACCGAGCTGTACGACTCCGCGTCGGTGCCGCTCGACTTCGCCAGCTCGACGCTGACGAAGGTGTGCGGCTTGGGTTTGTAGCCCAGGTTCACCGACGCGAGCGTGTACGCGGAGGCGCCCGAGTAGTTCTCGCTGGCCACGCCGCCGCCCGCGGTGAGCACGCCGAAGAGCGTCTCCTGGATGTGCGCGCCGCCTGCGTGCCCGCCGTTGCCCGCGGTGCCGCGGTAGTCGTAGTCGACGACCACGAAGATCGGGTGGCCGCCCAGCGCGGTGGTGTAGTTCGCGTTGGCGAGGAACGACGCATCCGCCACGCTCGGCACCGCCTGCTTGAAGATGATGCGGCCCTCGGTCGGCTCGATGGTGTAGTCGACATCGCGCGTCTGCTGCACGGTGGTGAGCACCACGCCGGTGTTCGCGTCGCGGACCACCAGGCTGACCTGATCCGAGCCGGCGATGATGTCCGAGTCCTTCAGCCAGTAGATGCTGCCGCCGGTGCCGCGCAGCTCGCCGTGCGCATGGTGCTGGCGCAGGTCGCCGTCGGCGCCGAAGAGGTCGATCTTGCTGTCGAGCCCCGGCTTGCCCGCGCCCGCGATGGCGACGCTCTTCTGGAAGTTCAAGTCGATGCCGTAGAGCGTGCGATCGAAGCGGAAGAGCTGCTCGGTCGGCGAGGGCCCCTCGGTCTTGAAGTTGCCGATGATGAGGTGGCTCTCGTCGACCTTGATGTTCAAGTAGACCGGGCCCTGGCTCGCGGCCTGCTGGCCGAAGAGGCCACTGTCGCCGTCGACCGGGTAGTAGCGCGAAGGATCGTACAGCTCGACGAACGCGTCGGGCGCATCGCGGCGGGCGGTGTCGAAGTTTCCCGAGAGCTGCACGTCCTTGATGATGCCGCTGAGCTTCTGCGAGAGGTCCCAGCGGCCCTCGATCACGCCGGCGGCGCGGCCCTTCAGGAAGACGCCGCCGCCGAAGTCGACGCGATCGCCGACGCCGTCGAGCGCGGCGCCGGACTGACCGAAGTCTCCTTCGCCGATGAGCAGCACGAAGAGGCCGTCGGGGTTGACGTGCACCTGGCGCTCGATGGTGGCGCTCTCGCCGTTCGGATCGGTCGAGACCAGCGAGACCGTCTGGTCGCCGCGGCGCAGCGGCACGCGCACGACGTAGTTGCCTTGCGCGTCGAGCTTCACCGTCGCGCCGTTGAGCGTGAGCTTGTTGTGCGGATCGGTGGTGCCGCGGACCCAGAGCGCCTCGGAGCGGACCAGCGTGCCGGCGGCCGGCAGGTCGGCGGTGAGGTGCGCGGCGAGCGGCGCGCTGGCAGCGGGGACCTCGCTCATCGGGACGGTCTTCATGTTCGGCGCCGGCGGGATCGTCTGTGTACCCACGATCGGACCGGTGGCGCCCGGCGCGCCAGCCGCGCCAGAAACGCTCGCGGACGAGGGAGCCCCGTTCGCCGCGGGCGCGCTGGGCGCGGTCGCCGGCGCGCTCGGGAGCGTGAGCGAAGGGAGCAGCGTGCCGTCGCGCGCGGCGAGCGGCGAAGCGGGCCCGGCCGCGCTGGTGGCGGTGTAGATGGCCGGCGGCGCATCGGCGAGCGGCGCGAAAACCGCGACCGCGGGCGCGGAAGGAGCACCGCTCGAGGGGGCCTGTTTGGCCTGCGCGCCCTGGACCGCTGCGGCTGCGCGGGTCGCGGACGAGGAGCCAAGATCGGCCGCGGCCGGCGGCGCGCCGGTCGCCGCCTTCGCCGAGCCGCCCTTGATCGAGAAGACCATCGGGCCGTGCGCGGCCGGCCTGGCGACGAGCGCGGGCCCGGTCGCGGGAGCAAACGGCAGCTCGAGCTGCGTGGTCGCGCTGGCGCCCGAGGAGAGCCGCACGTCGATGGGCAGGCGCGCGGGGATCGAGTTGAGCTCGCCGTTGAAGTTGTCGCCGTCGGTGTGCAGCACCGCCTCGCCGATGCGCGACGAGGGCGGCATCGCCTCCGCCTCTGGGATCGTCTTCTCCGCGGCGAGCGCCGCGAAGACGACGCGGTTGTTGGCGCGCCGCCCGCCCGAGCTTGTGTTCGGCGCGATCGGCAGCACCGCGCCGCGGGGACGCACGTTGATCGCCGCCTCCGGGACGCCGTCCTCGATGAGCGCGCGCTTGAGCTCAGCGGCGCGCGCGTCGGCGACCGCCTGCGAATCGGATGCGTCGTCGGTGAAGACATCGACGAGCACGCGGCCGTCTTCGCCCGCGGCGAGCACCAGCTTCCCCGCGATGTCCTTTGCGGCGGCGAGGCCGTCGGTGGAGAGCTTCTTCTCGCGGTTGGTGAAGAGCGCGGCGGCCGGCATCGTCGAGCGGAGCACCGGCTCGGGAGGCGCGGCGGCGATGAACGAAGCGAGCGGCGAACGCCCCTCGCCGCCTCCGCGCGTGCGCACCGAGAGGCGCGCGCGCAGGAGCCCGCTCGCGATGGTCTTGCCCTCGGGCCACGCGAGCCGGCGCGGCGGCGGGCCTTCGCCCTGCAGCTCGGCCGCCTCGTCGCCGTCGGGGGAATCGACGGTCAAGCGCCACGAGACCACGTCGTCGACCGGAGCGTGCAGCGCGAACGCGAGCGCGCGCGGCAGGCCGCCTGCGTCGGTGAGCACGCGGGTGGACGGAGCTCCATCGACGATCGGCTCGACGGTCAGCCCGAGCAGCGGCACCGCGAAGGTGGACGCGCCCAGGGCGAGCGTGCGCGCGGCGCTCTCCAGGCGGAGCGCGGCGGGCAGCGGCGGGGTCGCGAGCGGCTCCTTCGGAACGGTGAACTCGGCGCGCGTGCCGTCGGTCTGCTGCATCACCAGCGAGGCCGTCGTGCCGTGCGGGATCTCCAGCACCGGCTTGGTCGGGTCGACCGCCACCGGCTTGCCGTCCAGCGTGCTCAGCGCGTCGGTCTTCACCGCGTCGGGCGCCGGCAACGGCGCGCGCGGCTTGAGCAGCTGGATGGCGATGCGCCGGTTCTGCTGGCGCGCCATCTCGGTCACGTTGATCGCGAGCGGAACGTCGCTGCCGCGGCCTCGCGCGTGGATGCGCTCGGGCGCGATGCCGGCGGCGAGCAGCGCTTCGCGCACCGCGCGGGCGCGCTGGTCGGAGAGCACGTGCTCCTCGTCGGGCACGCCGGTGCTGGCGGTGTGGACTTCGACGTCGACGATCAAGTCGGGCTGCGCCTTTGCCGCGCCGATCGGCTTGGCGAGCTGCCTGGCCAGCTCGCGCGTGGGCGTCGCGCTCTGCTCCTCGAAGAGCAGCCCGCGCAGCAGGAATGAGGCGGCCACTTCGGGCGGCGGGACCTGCGCGATCACGCGCAGGGGGACGAACGGCGAGATGAAGCGGCCCGCGTCGCCGGTCAGCTCCAGCTGCGCGCGGATGGTCGTGCCGATCGCGAGCGGGCCGATCGGGGCGATCTCGATCACGTCGGGCGGCGCGCCCGCGGCGAGGGTCTCTCCCAAGAGCGCGCCGGCGGGGTCGGTCAGCGTCGCGCGCCACGAGTTGGGCACCGGTCCGCCCGCGAGCAGCGGCTCGAAGCGCAGCGGCGCCTGCGGCGCGGCCGGATCGATCTCGACCACGTCGTCGCGCTGCAGCTCGCGCGACTCGGCGGCGAGCAGGCGCAGCGAGCCGCGCGGCAGCATCAGCGGCACGCCGTCGACCTTCACCTCGAGCGAGTTTGCGTCCGCGAGCACGGTGCGCTTGGGCACCGGCGGCGGCGCGACCACGCGCAGGCTCACGCGGTCCGGCCCGACGACCTGGCGATGGCACGCGATGGGGAAGTTGCCGCGCGCGTCGAGGCCCGCGGTGAGGTTGGTGGTGATCGAGCCGTCGTCGAACGGCACGTCGCCCGGCGGCAGCGTGCGCACGTCGATCTTGAAGCGGTGCATGCCCGGCTGCAGGCCGCGGAAGTGGAACTTGCCGGTCGCGTCGGTCTCGGCGAACCAGCCTTCGTCCTCGTAGATGCGCACGCCCGGCACGCCCAGCTCGCCGTCGTCCTGGTGGTAGCTGGCGCGGCCCTGCTCGTCGTTCTCGCAGTAGACCTTGCCGACCAGCGAGGAGAGATCGAAGAGCGGATCCTGCGCGATGCGGACGATGGCGCTGTCCGAGTTGGAGACGTTGACGCCGCCCGCGCGCGCGACGGCGCTGTTGATGGCGTCGCCCGGCACCGCGCTGGTGAGCACGACCGCCTGGTAGCGCAGCTCGAGCGACTCGCCCGCGCGCAGATCGTAGGCGCCGAAGTCGAGGTTCGCGCCCACCGTGGCCTGGCCGGCCTTGCCGGTCTCGGGCAGCTTCGGCCCTTGCTTGGCGGCCGCGCAGTTGGTGCCCTGGCTGTCCTGCGAGATGAGCGGGCAGTGGCGCGTCGCGGCCGGCTGGACGCCGGTCGCGGTCGCGCTGCCGGCCGTGCTCGTGGTCGACGGTGTGGTCGGGACGGGAACGAGACGATCGGCTCGCGCCGAGCCGGCCGCGTAGCGCAGACCCGCCGGAAGCACGTCGGCCAGGTGCACGCCGCCGTTGCCGTTCGCGTCGACGAGCAGGTCCTGCGAGCTCGGGTTCTGCAGCGTGATCGAATAGCCAACGAGATCGCCGATCATCGCGGTCGAGCGCGTGGCGATCTTCACCAGCCGCATCGACGAGCTGTCGAGCTCGATGTGGTTGTTGGTGACGACATCGCCCGGCGCGAGCGTGAAGCGCTGGAACCAGCGGGCGCCGGTGCTGATCGACGGATCGCCGCTCGGCACGATCGGGCCCGCGGTCGCGAGGCCCGCGTCGGGCGCGGGCTTGCTGCCGGGGAACGTCAGCACGGGCGTGCCGGGGATGACGAAGACGCGGTAGTTGAACGCGCTCGAGGTCGCGCGCTGGCGCGAGGTGGTCGAGCCGCCGACCAGGTCGAATCGGTAGATGCCGTTGGCGTCGGTGGTCTGCGCCTGCTGGCCGGCGCGCAAGCAGCCTGGGCTGACCGCGCGGGGCAGCGAGCGGCCTTCGGCGAGCAGCTGGACGCCGACGGCGATCGGCGTGCGATCGACTTCGCAGGCCGGTGGGGTCTGGCCGACTTCGCTGTCGTCGTAGAGGAGCACCAGCTTCGCGCCCGAGATGATGCTGCGATCGGCGCGGACCAGCGCGCCACCCGGCTGCACCGGAATGTCGACCGCCGCGACGGTGCCGCCCTGCCCGCCCAGCGCGGCGGTCGCGTCGGCGAAGTGCACGCCCGCCGACGAGAGCGCCTCGAGGTAGTAGCCCGCGGGCGGCAGATCGTTCGCGCGGTAGTTGCCCTGCGAGTCGGTGATGAGCGTCTTCACCGGCGCGCCGTTGTTCACGTCGGCGCGGCGCACCAGCACCTGGAAGCCCGCGAGCGGACGATCCCCCTCGCCCACCACGCCGTCGCCGTTGATGTCCCACGCGACCTTGCCCGCCACCGACGACGAGCCCTGCGCCTGGCCGACCACGACCACCACCGGCAGCGCCAGCCGCGAGTCCGAGGGCGTGACGCGCACGCCGGCCTCGTTGCGGATGGTCGAGCCGAGCGCGACGTTGGGCTGCACCTTCACTCGGAACTGGATCTGCGCGCGCCCGCCCGCGCGCACGGTGACGTTGCTCGAGGTGACAAGGCCGCCGCCGTTCGCCCCCGGCTGGAACGCGATGGTGCCGTCTCCGGTGGCGCTGTTGGTGACGAAGGTCAAGCCTGGAGGCAGCGTGTCGTCGACGAGCGCCTGGGTGGTGTCCGCGCCGCCGCCGTTGACCAGCGTGATCGTGTACGTGAGCTCGTCGCCCGGCTCGACGTCGCCGCCGTTCTCGTCGAGCACCGCCTTGGCGCTCGCGGAGAGATCGGCCCGGCCGCTCGCGCCGACCGGCGTGAGCGTGGGCTGGATGCCAGGCAGCGAGGGGTCGCCGTCGCTCGCCAGCGAGACGCCGCCGGCCGCGCTGATCTGCGCCTGGTTCGAGAGCGTGCCCGCCGCGTCGACGTGCATGCGGAAGGTCGCGATGGCGTGCGCGCCCGCGTTGAGCGTGCCGACCGCCACGTGGACGTGCGTGCCGACCACGCTGCCCGGGTCGCCGTCGCTCGCGTCGGTGAGAGCGGTGCCGTTGAGCGCGAGCGAGCCCGCGACGTAGGTGGCGCCCGAGGGGAGGTCGTCGTCGATGGCGACGCTCGAGGCGGCGCTGCTGCCGTGGTTGTCGACCTCGATCGTGTACTGGATCACGTCGCCGACGTCGGCCTGGCCGTTGCTGTTCACGTCGGTGGCGAGCGACCAGCTCTTCTCCGCGGTGAGCAGCGAGGTGTTGCCGACGACCACGATGGTCGGGTCGCCCGCGACCGGCGTGTTCGGATCGTCGGTGACCGCTTGCGGAACGCGGTCCGCGCGCAGCTGGCCCTGGTTCGAGATCTGCGTGCCCGCGACCGCGCCGTCGGCGACGCGCACGCGGAAGCTCACCGCCGCGACCGTGTCGTCGGGCACCGCGCCCGTCGAGACGAGCACCGTGCCATCCGCCGTCCCCGGGCGCGCCGAGTGGACGCGCAGACCGGTCGAGAGCGCGCTCTGCCCGCCCACGTCGGGCACCGCCTGCCCGTTGAGCGTGGTGCTGCCGGCGACATACGTCGTCTCCGGCGGCGGCGGATCGAGCAGCACCGTGTTGGTGGCCGCCTGGCTGCCGTCGTTGAGGACGTGGATCTCGTACTCGAGGATGTCGCCGGGCCGGACCACCCCGCCGGGCGCGCTGATGTCGGTCACGGTCTTGATCGAGTGCGACAGGTGCGGGTTCGCCGTGATGGTGATCTTGGTCGGGTCGTCTGGCGCCGCGGTGGTCGGGTCGTCGGTGGTGGGCGGCGTCGCGCTGCCCAGCTCGTCGAAGCTGAGCGTGCCCTGGTTCGCGATCACCTGGCCGTCGGTGGCGCTGGTGGCGATGACCGCGGTGAAGGTCAGGTCGACCTCCGCGCCGGGCGCGACGCTGGTGAGCGCGGGCGCGGTGCTGCTGCTCCAGACGATCGAGCCGTTGGCGACGGTGCCGTTCGGCGAGGCCGGCTGCGTGAGCGCCGGGTCGAGCGGGTCGGCGACCACCACGTGATCCGCGTTCGCGTCGCCGCTGTTCTTCACCGCGATCGTGTACTTCACCGTGTCGCCCGGCCGGTACGTCCCGTCGGCGCGCGAGGTGTTCGTCACCGTCTTGGTGCTGGTGTGCAGGTCGGCGATCGCGCGCACGCTGAAGCGGGTCGGGTCGCCCACCGCGGCCGTCGACGGGTCATCGCTCAAGAGCGGCTGCGTCGTCTCGTTCGCGTTGAGCACCGCCTGGTTGCTGACCACGGTCGCGTTGGCCGTGCCGGGCTTCACGCGCGCGCGCAGCACCAGCTGCACCGGCGCGCCCTTGGCGACGGTCACGAGCGCCGGCGTGGTGTTGCCCGTCCAGTCCGCGTGCGCCGGCGTCGCGCCCGCGGCGGCGGTGACCACGCCGCCCGCGCTCGCGCTCACCGTGTCGAGGTTCGGGTCGATCACGTCGTCGATCTTCACGCTGGTCGCCGCGAAGGTGCTGCTGTTCGAGACGGTGAGCGTGTAGTCGACGAAGTCGCCCGGGTGGATCGACCCGTCGGTGCGCGGCGTCTCCGCGCGCAGCGACTTGGTGAACGTCAGCACCGGGTAGTGCACGGTGATGTTGGTCGGGTCGTGCGCCGCCGCCGTCGTCGGATCGTCGGTGAGCACGGCCGTGCTCGTCTCGTCGCTGGTGAGCACGCCCTGGTTCTTGATCACCGTGCCGTCGGTGGCGGTCGCCGCGACCTGCGCGGTGAAGGTCAGCGTGACCGCGTTGGCCGCGCCCGGCGCCACGTGCGAGAGCGCGGCGACCGCCGCCGAGGTCCAGGTGAGCGCGCCGCCGGTGACGCCGACGCCGTTGCTGCCCTGCGCGTTGGCGAGGTTCGCGTCGAGCGCGTCGGTGACGACGACGTTGTCCGCGTAGCCGGTGCCGCTGTTGATGACGGTGATGGTGTAGCGCAGCGTGTCTCCCGGCCGCACCAGCCCGGGCTCGGTCTGGCCCACCACCGCGACCGTCTTGGTCGAGGTCGACAGATCGGGCAGCGAGCTGACCTTCACGATCGTCGGATCGTGCGCCGCCGCCGTCGACGGGTCGTCAGAGAGCTGCGGGGTGGTCAGCTCCGTCGAGGTGACCTGCGCCTGGTTGGAGATGCTCGTCCCGTTCGCGGTGGCCGGCTTGACGCGCGCGGTGAACTGCACGGTCGCGCTGCTCGCGGTGGCGATGCTGGCGAGGTTCCAGGTGATGGTGCCGCCGGTGAGCGTGCCGCCGTTGGCGGGCGTGATCTGATCGAGGTCGGTGGTGTCGACCGCGTCGGTGATGACCACGTTGGTCGCGTTCGCGTCTCCCGCGTTCGGAACCTTGACGACGTACGTGAGCACCGTGCCCGGCGCGACCGCGGCGGCGACGACCTGGCCGTTGGCGAGCTGCGCGACCTTGGTGATGCCGGAGAGATCGGGCGCCGAGTGCGCGGTGACGGTGACGGTGTTGGTGTTGACGTTGCTCGGCAGCTCGCTGGCCGCGAAGGTCGCGAAGTTGGAGATGCTGGTGCCGTCGGCGATGGGCTTGGCGATGCTGGCGATGAACGTGAGCGCGGTCCCGCTGCCGAGCCCGAGGCTCGTCAGGTTCCACTGCACCGTGCGCGTGCCCGCGGTGTACGTGCCGCCCTGCCCCGCGGAGACGAAGGTGAGGTTCGGATCGAGCACGTCGGTGACCACGGTCGCGGTGGTCGCTTCATCGCCCGCGTTGATCGGCTGGATGGTGAACTGCAGCTGATCGCCGCCGTGGTAGCTGCCGTCGGTGCGCGTGAGGTTCTTCACCGCCTTGGTGCTGCTGGTGAGATCGGCCGCGCTGACCACGGTGAACTTGGTCGAGTCGTGCGGCGCCGGGGTGGTCGGGTCGTCGCTGAGCTGCGCGCCCACGCCCTGCGCGCTCACGCTCGCCTGGTTGGCGAGGACGGTCCCGTTCGCGAGCGGCTTCTGCACCACCGCGTCGAAGACCAGCGAGATGGGCGTGTCGCCCGGGTTGAGCGTCTGCGCGAGCGACCAGGTGATGGTGCCGTTGGCGTAGACGCCGCCGTTGGCGATCGGCAGCACGGGCGTGAGGCGCGAGTCGATGGCGTCGGTGACGACGATCTGCCGCGCCTGCGCGGTGCCCGTGTTGGGGACGGTGATGGTGTACTCGACCGTGTCGCCCGGGTGGATGCCCGGCGTGCTGTGCGTCGGGTTGCCCGCGGCGGCCGCGACCGTCTTGGTGATGCCGGAGAGATCGGGCGCGCTCTGGATGGTCACCACCGTGGGATCGCCCACGGCCGGCGTCGCCGGATCGTCCGACGCCACCGGCGTGGTGATCTCGGTCGAGGAGGCGAACGCCTGGTTCGAGAAGGTGGTGCCGTTCGCCAGCGGCGTCGGGAGGGTCGCCGTCAGCGTGACCGAGTCGGACGCGCCCGCCGCGAGCGGGTTGGGCCAGGTCGCCGTGAGCACGCCGTTGCTGATCGACGCGGTGCCGCCGTTGTTCGCCGACGCGGTGACGTTGAGCAGGCGCGGATCGATGTTGTCGGTGAGCCGCACGTTGGTGGCCGCGGCGGTGCCATCGTTGGGGATGGTCAGCGTGTAGACGAGCGTGTCGCCCGGCTGGCGCGACTCGCTGCCCGCGAGCGACTTGATGAAGCCGGAGAAGTCCGGCTTGGTGCCGAACTTCATCACCACCGTGGTCGGGTCGTTGCGCGCGGCGGTCGCCGGGTCGTCGCTGAGCGTGGTCGCGCTGGCGAAGGTCTGCTGGCCCTGCTCGGGGAGCGTCTTGCCGTCGATCTGCGCCGCCGAGATGCCCACGCTCTGGAACTGCGCCGCGGTGAACGAGGTGGCCTGCCAGATCACCTCGAGCTGGAAGTTCGCCGGCACGGTGAGGTTGGTCAGATCGAACTGGCCGGTGCCGTTGGCGCCGCCCGGCTGGATGGAGAGCGTCGCGTTGTTGTCCCCCTGCGCGATGAGCTCGAGCCCCTGCGTGTAGGGGGGCGCGTCGACGTGGATGTGCACGCCGGTGGCCGCGACCGCGCCCGTGTTGGCGAGCACCATCGTGTACTGCAGCGTGTCGCCCGGCGAGGCCTGGTGCGGCGCGGTGTTCGACGGGTTGCCGTTGATCTTCACCGTCAGCTCGGGCGCGCCGAGGTTGGGCCCGGCGATCGAGGTGCACGGGTTGGTGGCCGCCACGAACGAGGCGCCGCCGCCGCTGACATTCGCGGTGTTGCAGACCTGCCCGGTGGTGCCGCTGTTGACCGTGACCTTGAACGTCACGTCGATCTCATTGACGTTGAAGCCGAACGCCGAGAACGGCAGCGGGATGGGGCTCTGCACGCCAGAGACGAGGCCGCTGGTGCCGTTCTGATCGGGCACGTTGATGTTGCCCGGCGCGCCCGGGATGGTCGCCTGCGTCGAGCTGGCCACGTAGGTGGTGCCGGCGGGGATCGCGTCCTGCAGCGTGAGGGTGGTCGAGTCGCCGCTGCTGATGACCTTGATGCTGTAGGTCAGCGTGTCGCCCGGCAGCGCCGTCGTCTTGTCGACCGACTTGGTGCTCTGGGAGAAATCAGGAGCCGCCTGCGCCGCCGCGGCACAGAGGACAATCGTCAGCGCAGCTCCAAACGATGCACGCACGTTGCAGCCTCCACCTTCGTGTACTGAAAACACTAAGTCTCGCGCAGCTTCAGCTTGCCTTCATCGTTGACGATGGCGAGGAACGACAGCCCGCAGTACGAGCAGGTCAGGTCGTCGCCGTTGCCGAAGTCGTCCTGCGGGTTGTAGGCCGAGCAGGTCGGGCACTCGAACTCGTCGAAGCGCCGCTTCGAGCCGAGCGCCTCGCCAGAGCGCTTCGCCTCGTCCTCCTCGGCCTCGTCGATCTGCATCAGATCGGATTTGCTCTGCGGGCTCATCGGCGGCGTTCTCGAGCGCGCTAGAACGACTGGCCGTTGGCCGGCGCCATCGTGCGGTAGTTCTGATCGACCGTCTGCATCAGCTCGATGAGCGCCTGGCCGTACGGCGTCTGATCGGACGGCTTGCCGGTGAGCCCCTGGCGGTCGACGAAGAACGTGCCGGTGTCGCACTCGCGCTGGTAGCCGAGGCTCTGGTAGCTCACGCCCGCGTCGTTCGAATCGACGCACGCCTTGTCGCCCTGGCCGTCGACCCAGCAGCACTGGCCCGAGGGGAAGAGGGTGATCATCGGGTGCGCGAGCCCCTCGGTCGCGAGCACGTTCGGCACCGCGCCGGTGCCCGCCATCGCCTGCGCCGTCATGCCGTAGCCATGCATCACCACCACCACCGGGTAGCGGGTCTGCGCGTTCTGCGGATCATCGTAGCCGGGCGGCACCACCACCGAGTAGGCCCAGTCCGCGCCCAGCGTGGTCGAGTGGAGCACCAGGTCGTCCTCGTGGCCGTCGGTCGACGAGTACTTGGCCGGCTTGCCGAGCACCGGGTCCCAGCGCGCGGAGATCCACTGGAAGAAGACGGCGAAGCGATCGTAGGTCTCGGCGAGCGAGCCGACGTGGTCGCCGTTGCCCGCGCGGATGTCGGCGATGCCCGCGTCGGGGTCGCCGTAGAGGATGAGCGTGTTCGGGCCGATCGCCGAGACCTCCATGCGCAGCGGGTCGAAGTCGGTCTCGAGGTCGCTGCCCGGCGCGGTGCCGTAGCTCCACGGTAAGCCGTTCGCCGCCGGGATGTCGGGGAAGTCGTTGAAGCGCGTGTAGCCCGCGTCTGGCATGTAGCGCAGCACGCCGCTCGAGAGCGCTTCCGCCTGCGCGCCGAGGTCGAACACGTCGCGGATGCCGCCCTCCATGTAGTAGTCGAGGCCGGCCTTGCGCTCGTCGCTGAAGCTCGCCATCTGCGTGCGCATGTCCTGCGCGAACCAGTGCTTGTAGCCGTCCGATTCGGTGAAGACGCCGTCGCCCTCGCCGGTGTCCTGCGTGCCGGCGACGCCGTCGAGGCCCACGTCCTGGAACGGCTCACCCAGGTCGTAGATCCAGTTGCCCTCGGTGCCGGCCGGGTTCTTCACCGGGTCGTAGTTGTCGCCGTTCGGATCGGCGACGCCCTTCGCGAACGGGCTCAGCTCCGCCGTCGTGCAGCCGCCCTTGCCGTCCTCCAGCGAGTCGGGGCAGCCGTCGACGCCGACGTCGCTGAACGGCTCGTGGCCCTGGCGCAGGATCGGCTCGTTGTAGTCGCGGCGCCCGTTGCCGTTGATGTCGATGGCGAGCGCGAACGGCACCACCCGGTAGCCCGGGTAGCAGCCCTGCACCGCGCCCATGTTGTTGAAGTAGATGTCGACCTCGGCCGGATCGGTCGAGTTCTGGTCCGCGCTGTGCGCGTTGCCGCCGTGCGTGGCGCAGAAGCCATCGGCGTCCGACTGCTGCGCGATCTGCCGGTTCTGCAGCGCGGCCGCGGCGCACCAGTCCACCAGCGTGTCGTCGGCGCAGAGCATCACCGGCGGCTGGCTGTCGCAGAAGGTGATCGCGTCGTGCTCGCCGTTCGGGCTGTAGACCGGATCGTAGACGTGGTGGACCACGAACGGCTGCTCGCAGCTGGCGGCGGCGAAGTCGGCCGGCGTCATCGGCGCGGCGAGCGACGGGCTGTTGGGGTTCTGCGAGATCGGGTTGCCGAGCGCCTGGGTCAGGTCGTTGAAGACATCGAGATAGAAGTTGCGATCGAAGTGGCCGCCGTTGACGGTGAACGCCCAGTGGTTGAAGCGCTGCGAGCGCGAGTACTGGGTGGTGGGCGGCGGGTTCTGCTGCGAGCAGCCGTCGATGCCGTCGGGGCGATCCATCCGGTTGCCGTTGTCGAGCTTGTCGGCCGCGGCCGCCGCCTCGAGCTGCGCCGAGGTGCAGAAGCCGCCGAGGTGCTCGTTCTCGATGTTGTGCAGGATGAGCGCGGCGTCGAGCGGGCCGCCCATCAGGCCGACCGCGTCGAACAGCTCGGGGTGCGCGGCGCCGATGCGCGAGGAGCCGATGGCGCCCATCGAGATGCCGGAGATGGCGTGGAACAGGTAGTGGCGGCCCGGCGCGTTGCAGGTCGGGTGGCCCGGCGTGGCCGGCAGGCCGGCGGGCGCGTCCGTGCAGATCAGCGGCGACGCGCAGGCCACGGTGGCGCACGACTCTCCGCGCTGCGCGAGCGCTGGCGGGGGCGGCGTCGAGCTCTTGTGGCAAGCCGCTGCGCAGAGACAGATCGATGCGAGCAGGGTCAGTCGGAGAGTCAAGGGACAACCTCGGCGTTCGCGAAAGTCGCGCACACTACCCTCGCGGGGGCAAAGCCGCATCCGGCTTCTTCCGGGGAGCCCGATCGAAACATTCGGGGACGTCGCGCGGCTCGTGATTGCGCTACCCCTGCCCGACCTTCACGGGGGAGACTCCGGCGCGCATGAGGCCACTCGCGAAGACTCTCCTGACGACCGCGGCGCTCCTCGCGTCGGCATCCGGCGCGCGCGCGCAGAGCGCAGCCCCCAGCGCCGCGCCGGGCGCAGCGGGCGTCTCGCGCGCCGTCGACGCGGCGGTCCGCCCCGCCAGCGCGCCCGCGCCGCTCTGCCCCGCAGCGCCCCAGCTCGCGCACAAGTTCGCGCCGGGCGAGAAGCTGCGCTTCCACCTCGACCTCTTCGGCGCCGACGTGGGCTGGTTCGAGATCGCCCTCGAGCCGCCGCCGCGCGAGGAGCGCGACCGGGTGCTGCTGCTCATCCACGCGCGCGCGCACACCTCGGCGTTCGTCTCGACCAACCTGGGCGACTACTCGGGGTTCGCCGTCTCGCGCGTCGCGCCCGACCTCTCGCCGCTCTCCGCGCGCGAGGAGGTCGACGAGGGCTCCACGCACTGGATGCACGCGCTGACCTTCCCGCCCAAGAGCGGCCAGCTCGACGTGCGCGCGAGCCGCAACGGCGAGCCCGCGCCGCTCGCGCTCGCGGCCACGCCGTCGGCGCACGATCTGCTCTCGGCGTTCCTGCTCCTGCGCGCGATGCCGCTCACCACCGGCACGCCCTTCTGCACCGAGCTGTTCGCGGGCCGCCGCATGTGGAAGATGACCGGCGCGGTCGGGCCGCGCGAGACGCTCGAGACGCCGCTGGGCAGGTTCAACACCGTGCGCATCGATCTGCTCTCGGTGCGCATCGACGATGCGAAGACCACCCGCACCGCGCACCTCTGGATCACCGACGACGAGCGGCGCCTGCCCATCGCCGCGCTCGCCGAGGTGAAGGGCAAGACGCTGCGCGCGCAGCTCGAGTCGGCCAGCGGCAAGGGCTGGTCGCTCGGCTCGAAAGACAGGTAGGCGCCGCCAGGTACGCCCGCGGCGCGCGGACCGGTCTCGCCGATCCGCGCGCCTTGGTT